>OGWU01000383.1_pt1 | contig 29900 bp, 27 predicted proteins | sample 1576071 | NCBI WGS metagenome assembly OGWU01 (sample SAMEA3541582, study PRJEB24748) | human gut metagenome | biome: human gut; feature: human-associated habitat; material: faeces | place: China | collected 2012
GGAACAGCCTCAATGTATCACGGATGGGTACCAGATCTTCATATTCATGCAGAAGACACTCTCCTGCCTTTCTATCTTGGGGAAAAGGACGATGTCACTTATGCAATAAAGCCCACTTGCTGGCCTGGGCTTGACATTATTCCTTCCTGTCTGGCTCTGCACCGTATTGAAACTGAGTTAATGGGCAAATTTGATGAAGGTAAACTGCCCACCGATCCACACCTGATGCTCCGACTGGCCATTGAAACTGTTGCTCATGACTATGATGTCATAGTTATTGACAGCGCGCCTAACCTGGGTATCGGCACGATTAATGTCGTATGTGCTGCTGATGTGCTGATTGTTCCCACGCCTGCTGAGTTGTTTGACTACACCTCCGCACTGCAGTTTTTCGATATGCTTCGTGATCTGCTCAAGAACGTTGATCTTAAAGGGTTCGAGCCTGATGTACGTATTTTGCTTACCAAATACAGCAATAGTAATGGCTCTCAGTCCCCGTGGATGGAGGAGCAAATTCGGGATGCCTGGGGAAGCATGGTTCTAAAAAATGTTGTACGTGAAACGGATGAAGTTGGTAAAGGTCAGATCCGGATGAGAACTGTTTTTGAACAGGCCATTGATCAACGCTCTTCAACTGGTGCCTGGAGAAATGCTCTTTCTATTTGGGAACCTGTCTGCAATGAAATTTTCGATCGTCTGATTAAACCACGCTGGGAGATTAGATAATGAAGCGTGCGCCTGTTATTCCAAAACATACGCTCAATACTCAACCGGTTGGAGATACTTCGTTATCGACACCAGCTGCCCCGATGGTGGATTCGTTAATTGCGCGCGTAGGAGTAATGGCTCGCGGTAATGCCATTACTTTGCCTGTATGTGGTCGGGATGTGAAGTTTACTCTTGAAGTGCTCCGGGGTGATAGTGTTGAGAAGACCTCTCGGGTATGGTCAGGTAATGAACGTGACCAGGAGCTGCTTACTGAGGACTCACTGGATGATCTCATCCCTTCTTTTCTACTGACTGGTCAACAGACACCGGCGTTCGGTCGAAGAGTATCTGGTGTCATAGAAATTGCCGATGGGAGTCGCCGTCGTAAAGCTGCTGCACTTACCGAAAGTGATTATCGTGTTCTGGTTGGCGAGCTGGATGATGAGCAGATGGCTGCATTATCCAGATTGGGTAACGATTATCGCCCAACAAGTGCTTATGAACGTGGTCAGCGTTATGCAAGCCGATTGCAGAATGAATTTGCTGGAAATATTTCTGCGCTGGCTGATGCGGAAAATATTTCACGTAAGATTATTACCCGCTGTATCAACACAGCCAAATTGCCTAAATCAGTTGTTGCTCTTTTTTCTCACCCCGGTGAACTATCTGCCCGGTCAGGTGATGCACTTCAAAAAGCCTTTACAGATAAAGAGGAATTACTTAAGCAGCAGGCATCTAACCTTCATGAGCAGAAAAAAGCTGGGGTGATATTTGAAGCTGAAGAAGTTATCACTCTTTTAACTTCTGTGCTTAAAACGTCATCTGCATCAAGAACTAGTTTAAGCTCACGACATCAGTTTGCTCCTGGAGCGACAGTATTGTATAAGGGCGATAAAATGGTGCTTAACCTGGACAGGTCTCGTGTTCCAACTGAGTGTATAGAGAAAATTGAGGCCATTCTTAAGGAACTTGAAAAGCCAGCACCCTGACTTCCCGGTGGAAACGTGCTTTTTCTCTTTTCTCTCGTCCGAGGAATCATATACGGTAAAAAAAAGGATCTTTGCCAGAAGCTTTCCCGGCTGCGGATAATTGTAAAAGATTCGCACCAGACCGAATAACCATCGGACTTTTACGGAAAAACGCATTTCATCGGCACTCTTCTGTCCGGATGCCTTATAACAAAGAGGGAAAAACAATACCAAAAGTATTACCGTAAGTGCAATCCCCAGAAGTACCAGCAACAGAATTCCTAAAATGCCCAATATTTTAAAAAGAATCGTTAACATAGTAAATACTCCCGAAGATTACAGTCGCCTCTGGCGTCCAGACATTCTCCTGTGATCTGTTCGATCAGCTGCAATGCCTCCTCATATCCCGCTGCAATACCAAGAATCAGAAATTCTTCTTTTTTGTAATGAGGCTGTATGAGTTGCCTGGCATCAAAAATATCTAGCTGATCGGCCGGGTTCTTCGCCGGAGTAATGAGATAGACATTTGCCAAAAGAGGTTTTTTTTCCAGTCTCTTTTTTAGTTTATCCAGTTTTTCAGATGCAATGCTTTCTCCCAGATAGAGATTGGGAGCAAACGTAAGCTTTCCTGCCATAAATAAATTCCTTTTTGTTAACCTGCACTGCAGCATAGGTTATTGCTGCCAAGATGAGCTTATTATAGCATAGATTCTTCTATATTACAATTTTTGTCGCTTGACTTTTCCGGATGATATTTTATACTGTAATCAGTACTAATGAGGAGGAAAAACCATTGAAAGTTATAACGAAGATGGAGCTTCAGCCGGATATGGTTCTCGGAGAAGACATTCAGGATCAGAATCATGTCATTTATCCTGCCGGTACCACAGTAACTCCGCAGATCATAGAAAAATTAAAGCGATACAATCTGGTATGCGTTACGATTATGGAGGATATTGATTTCGCCACGACCCATTATGAGAAAATTCGCTTTGATTCCAATTTTAAGGCATTTGAACGTGCTTATCCGATTTTTCTGGCTGAGTATAAACTGGCCATGAAACAATTATTGGTCATGGGAAGAAAGCCGGCGGATATTTTTCTACTTACCATATATCAAGAATTATACTATTATATTACTTCCGGATCCGTATTGCTGGATTATCTGTATAACCTTATGCCAAGTGAGGATGAACTGACGTATACGCAGGGCCTGAATGCTGCACTGCTGGCAGGTACGTTCGCCGACTGGCTCTCTATGTCAGAAGAAGAAAAAAACACTTTGATTCTTTGCGGATTCTATTATGATATCGGAAAGCTGCAGCTTCCTTATGAATTGTTGTGGAAGCCGGGAAAACTCACAGAGGAAGAATTCAAGATCATCAAAACGCATCCGGTGGTAGGCTATACTTCCGTACGTAACCAGGATTTAAACGAACATGTTAAAAATGCAGTGATCATGCATCACGAACGTCTGGATGGCAGCGGTTATCCTTATCATATGTCGGGGCAGAAAATTGATGTCTATGCCAGATATATGGCGATCATTGACGCTTATATTGCAATGGCATCGCCGAGAACTTACCGCAACGCACTTACACCGTTACAGATTTTGGGGAATTTCGAAAAGAGTCTGGACAAGTATGATGTGGAATTGTTAATGCCGATCATGAAACGGATCGCAGACGCACAAATCGGTACCAATGTGCAGTTGAATGACGGAAGTGTCTGGGAAGGCCTAATCATTCATCCCAATAAGTTCTCCCGCCCGATTCTGAAAAATGAAAAAAATGAATTTGTGGATCTTTTGCAGAGAACCGATCTGGAAATCGTTAAAAACGTATAAATATAATAAATAAAAATAAGAAGCGGGAATAATCAATTCATCCATTGATTATTCCTTTTTCTTTCCTGGTATTCCGCATAAGCTTTTTCCAAAATCTGTTTCTCGTTGGCAAACTTCAGTAAATGATATGCTTCATGATATTTATAAAAACCGGAATCCGCAAAATATTCTTCTCTCTGCGGTTTACTGTAATAACTGTCGGTACTCATAAGATACCAGTGAACCTCTTTTGCTACCACATCCTCCGGTACGGTAAATGAATATTCACTTCTACCGACGTAGTCCACGATAAATGCCCGGGAACCGCTCTCTTCCAATACTTCTCTCAATGCGGTCTCTTCATGGGTCTCACCGGGTTCCACCGTTCCTTTCGGAAGAACCCAGCCTTCGTATTTGTTTTTGATATTCTTATAGAGCAGTAAAATCTTTCCGCGAAATATTACGACTCCGCCGCAGCTGATAGCCTCAATCATGTTCCTTAACCTCCGATTACTGTTTTTCGCTGAAGTACGCGTCAAAAATACGTCTTGCAATGGGCACGGCGTAATCTCCGCCGCTGCCGGCACCTTCCACAATAATGGTTACACACACTTCCGGATCTTCTGCAGGAGCAAATCCGGTAAACCATGCATGACTGTCACCTTTAATATTATTATATTCCGCGGAACCTGTTTTTCCGGCTGCGGTATATTCAAGTCCTTTTAACTTGGACGCGGTACCCTCCTGGACCACATCAGTCATCAGTTGTCTGAGAATCGCAGACTCTTCTTCTGACATCAGACTGCCGTATTCGCTGGGTTTAAAACTTTTAATGACAGTTCCTTCATCATTCTCCACGTGATCGATCGCGTACGGTTTCATGAGGACTCCGTTGTTGGCTATGGCACAGGTGATCATGTTCAGATGCATAGGAGTAATCTGTGTCTTACCCTGACCGATGGAGGTCTGCATCATTTCCGCCGGAGGAGTATCATCGGATACCAGCGCTGAACTTCTGGCATAATTCAGTGTCAATGGCAGCTCTTTGTTAAACAGAAGATCATTTAATGTCTCCTGAAAAGCAGTCCGGTCCAGGCTCATTCCGATATTAGCGAAGGACGAATTACAGGATTTTGCAAAAGATCTGGTAAAATCCACCGTCCCATGACTGGAGCCGTGATAACAGCTGATCTTGCTATTGCCCAGGCGAAAAGCTCCGTTGCAGGTATAAGAATAATTTTGGTAGGTATTCGGATTTTCCCGAATATATTCCAATGCCGTCACAATTTTAAAGGTAGAACCCGGAGGATACAATCCCTGTGTAGCCCGGTTGACCAGTACGGTACTGGAATCGTTATCTACCAGATCCTCCCATATTTCTCCGATGGAATTGGGATCAAAATCCGGATGGGATACCATGGCAAGAATCTTCCCGGTAGACACTTCGGTTACAATAATGGCACCGCGATAGATATCCAGCTGATCATTTGCCACCTGTTGAATTTTAACATCCAGTGTAGTGTAAACATTATCCCCGGGATTCTTTTTTCCGGCAGTATCGTTTTTCACCTTGTTACTCAAGGAAGTATTTGTATTGATCAAATAATAATTGGCCAGCGCTTCAACACCCATTCTGCCCTGTGTGGAATAGCCAACAATGTGAGAAAACAGATTTTTGTAAGGGTAGTTACGGCTCTCTTCTTCCTCATCATTCAAGATTGTCTCCGCAAGTACCTCTCCATCTCTGGAATAGATGGATCCCCGATAATTTCTCGACAACAGTATCTGCTGTCTTGAATTATAGCTGTTGTTGATCATGTCCTGTTCACTCGTGGCCACAAAATGTCCCAGATAGAGAAACAGACACAGAAACAGCACACCGACTGCACCTGCAGAGATCCAGATCTCCCGCTGGTTTCCCATACGTTTGTGATTTTGCGTTTTTTTATTTTCTGCCACTTCTGCGCTCACCTTCCTTTTGAAGCCGGATGTAAATTCCCTGTATAATGAAAAACATGATCATCGTAGTCATAACGGAACTTCCGCCGTAACTGATAAACGGCAACGTTACACCTGTCAGAGGGATAAACTTGGTTCCTCCGCCAACCGTCAGAAAAATCTGAAAAATATACATAATACCGATGCCATATACGATCAGCTGATAAAAGCGGTCGTGAATTTGTACCGAAATCCGCATCATTTCCAAAAAACTGCTGATACAGATCAGAATCAGGCACATTCCAAAGATAACTCCCAGTTCCTCACAAATGGATGAAAAAATGAAATCCGCTTCCACATACGGAATCGCGGTAGGATTACCTTTTAATAATCCCATGCCGAACCAGCTTCCGCTTCCGATGGCAAACAGCGACTGTGTGATCTGATATCCTTTACTGTCGATGTATTTCCAAGGATCCTGCCATGCCAGAACTCTGACCCGTACATGATCAAACAACAGATAGGCCAGATAAGAGGCTGCGCCTCCGCCGATCATTCCGGCCGCCAGATAGAGATAATTTTTCGTTGCGGCAAAAACAACGAATACAAAACCAATGAAAAAGATCAGCGCACTTCCCAGATCCTTGGATACGACCAGGACAACTACATGAGCTCCTGCAATCACAGCAGTCAGTAACACCCGCTGAAAGGACACATTTTCCCATAATGCACCCGCCAGGAAGAAAAGGAACAGGATCTTCACAAATTCCGAAGGCTGAAATGTAATTCCTCCCATGGTAAAAGATATTTTGGACCCATGGGTTACCTCTCCGAGAATCAATACCGTACTGAGCAGACCAATTCCCAGTGTTGCGTATAACCAAGTGATTTTTTTGAAAAAGTGAATTCTGCCAAGCAAAAAAGGTATAAAAAGCGACATGATCAGTGATACCAGAACAATCACATACTGTCGGATCGCTTTATCAAAAGAAAGTCTGGATACCATACATAAGCCGATGCCCAAAAGCATGCACATGTTATTGAGCAAAAGCCTATTGATATTCTCGTAGATCAGAGAAACCATAGTAATCGTTGCGAACAGAAAAATCAGTATAAATGCAAAGAAAAATAAATACTGAAGATCTCCGCCGGTAAGAGACAGATCCAAAAAACAAAGGACCTGTACCAGAAACATTAAAATATTCTGCAATATAAAGATTCCTTTGGAATATTCGCCAACCGGGTAGCGGAAAGTATAAAAACAGCTGCCGGTATAGAGCACCATAAAAAGGGCTATGAAATATTTAGATAATTCTATTACATATTCCTGCATGAATTAGGGATCCCTTTCTCTATTCTACGCCACGTTTTTCATGACCGGTGGTATATTCCGTATAAGGCAGATCCGTTCTGCTTCCGTAAAAATACTCCAGTACATTCCAAGTCTCATTTTCCGATTCTGTTGTAAATTCCAAACGACAACAAAAACTGTCCTTCCATTTTGCAACTGTTTTATGCAGGGAGAAAGGAACACTGTTATAGATAATATTATAGCAATGCGTACAGTTTCGCATTACCGGAAACACTTTATGGTAACGATCTGTCAGTTCTGTGATTCCGAAACCTTCCTCGCGGCGACAATGATCGGTAGTCTTCGTCACACAGTTAGCCGTCACCATCATGGGAATCCGACCGTACAAAAATTTCTCAGCAGGAAGAATCCCATTCACGAGCTGCCTCTGCTCCGCATAATTCAGTTCTAACGGCAGGCAGAATCCGTCCAGATAATCCGTCCAGAATTCTATACTGCGGCAATTCCAAAGATACAGACCATGATCTCCGTACCTCTTTTTTGACTGTAAAAAATCCCACTGTTGCAGAAGGCCAACGTGTTCCAGGGAACTTATCAAAAATCCGTCAACAGCTTCTAAATTGTCACGAATGCTTTTCTCCAACAATTTCAGATACCGACTGTCGCGTAAGCGAATGATTTTAGGCAGAGCGAGCACTGTCTCTGCTGAAATTTTTTTTAATATTTGTAAGTGCTCTGCGATAGTATCCCCCCAGGTAAGGAACAGATCACTGTCAACATAAATTCGTAACGAAGTATGTTCTTTCGGTTTTTTAAGAAAAGACGATCTCAGAAACCCGTTCCACTGCTCTGCGGTTCGGAGATATAACGAAAATCCACTTTGTTTCTGCATATGTCCGTTATGTGCTCCGGTAATGTCAAAAGGTTTCTGTACCTCTCTTGTATAAGGGAAGCCGTTTGCTGTAATCAGTTTCTGCTCTAACAGCGACAGCCCTTTTCTCCGGAGCTCATTCATTGTCTTCAGAGGATAGAATGCATTTTCACTTACCCGGATATCCATGGTGCCATCTAAATGGAAATTACTTCCTCCCAATTTTCCCAATTGTTTGGAAATATTTTCCACAGTAATCGGCTGTTTTGCTGCTTTCTGGACGGTCTCTCCGGTAACGGTTACCTCTGTCTGATCACAACGAAGAGTCAGTTTAGCAACGGTTCCGGTGAGAAAAGAAGCCTTCATTTGTACCGGAAGTGTCAGATGTTTGTATAAATATTTTTCGCGAATCTGCTCCAAAACCTGCTCATCACTGCCACTGTAGGCAGGATTGTTCAGAGTCACCATTTCTTTGCCGTTATGTTTATGATAATAGCCGTTCTGCCGTTCGCTGCGAATATAAAGGCAGGATAACCGATGAAGGTCTTCCCCTGAAATGGAAAGCTTTTCCCCGGGCTTCTCATAATATTTATCAATATATTTCCGATAAACAGCGGTTACACCGGCGGCATATTCTGGTTTCTTCATACGGCCTTCTATTTTAAAAGAATCGATTCCGGCATCTATCAGTTCCGGAATATTCTCAATGGTACACATATCCTTCAGACTTAAAGGATAACATTCACGGCGGTTACCGCCTACGGTATACGGCAGTCGGCATGGCTGGGCACATCTGCCGCGGTTGCCGCTTCGCCCGCCCAGGATACTGCTGAAGAGGCATTGACCGGAATAACAGTAACACATGGCACCATGGATAAAACATTCTATTTCCATTCCGGTTACTTCTTTGATACGACGAATCTCTTCCAGACTCAGTTCTCTGGCGGGTACCACTCTGCAGGCACCCTGCTTTTGCAGAAATTCTGCACCATATTCACCGGTGATCGTCATTTGGGTACTTCCATGTAGTTCCATCTGCGGAAAGGCATCACGGATAAAGGCAAATACACCCATATCCTGAATGATGACACCGTCCAGGCCGGCGCGATAATAAGGCATCAAATATTCATAAAGCTCAGAGAACTCGGATTCTTTTACCAGGGTATTTACGGTAAGATATACTTTTCTGCCCAACAGGTGAGCATATCGGATACAGTCCACCAGTTCATCTTCCGAAAAATTCTCAGCATATGCACGTGCGCCAAATCGATTTCCTCCCAGATAGATTGCATCTGCTCCCGCGTGTACGGCTCCGTAAAATGCTTCCGCATTCCCGGCGGGAGCAAGTAATTCCACTTTTTTATTTCTCATAGACATCCTCTGTTGCGTATGATACACGCTTATACAAATAGCTGCCCGAAAACGGACAGCTATCAATTTATTTATCCTTTAGTTCTGTCTCCAGACGAACAATTTTTCTGGCATCTTCGTTCAACTGCTTCTGTAGCTCTTTTCCCTGTTTTTCCGCATTTTCCAGCTTGATCTGCGCGGAAATCAGCTCATGCTTCAGATCATAGAGTTCCTTTTCTTTCCCCTGCAGTTCTTCCTCCAAAATGGAAATCTGCTTTTTGGCTTTGAAATAATCATCTGCAATGTTCAGCTGAAGCAGAACGCTCTGTCTGTCCAAAGACTGTCTTCGAAAGCTGTCCAGTTTCCCATACTCAGTCATTTTATTATTGATGTAGGAAGCAATCTTCTGCATGTAATCTTCGCTTTCATAGCCGCTTAAAGTAAATACTTTACCACCTATGAGCACTTCAGTATCTGTTTTCGGAGACATTGTCAACACCCCTCTTAACAATCTTTTGGAACACAATATGTGCCATCTTGTAAAAAATATAATACAAGATTTATTATATATCAGATTATATCGAGTGGCAAGCAAAAAATAACCAATTATGCGTTATGATTTTCTAGAGCTTTAACCCCAGGTGACGATAAGTCAGGTCTGTTACCACACGGCCCTTAGGTGTTCTGCTCAGGAACCCATTCTTGATCAGATAAGGTTCGTAGACATCTTCTATTGTGCCGGCATCTTCTCCGATGGCAGCTGCAAGGGTATCCAGTCCCACAGGACCACCGTTAAATTTCTCGATGATCGTCACGAGGATATTCCTGTCGATATGATCTAAGCCCATCTTGTCCACATCCATAAGATCCAGTGCGGTTCGGGCTACTTCTTCTGTAATGATTCCGTCGTATTTGACCTGTGCGAAATCGCGGACACGCTTCAAGATACGGTTGGCAAGTCTGGGGGTTCCACGGCTTCGCCTAGCCATCTCTTTTGCTCCGGCAGGTTCGATCTCTACATCCAGGATTCCTGCGGAGTGCATAATGATCTGCTGCAATTCCTCTATGGTATAGAATTCCAGATGATGGATCATTCCGAAGCGATCCCGCAGAGGTGCTGTCAAAAGTCCCGCCCGGGTCGTCGCTCCTACCAGTGTGAACTTCGGTAATTCCAGACGGACGGACCTGGCACTGGAGCCCTTACCGATCATAATATCAATACAATAATCTTCCATGGCGGGATACAGTACTTCCTCCACCTGACGATTCAGACGATGTATCTCATCCACGAACAGCAGATCTCCTTCTTCCAGATATTTTAAGATGGCAGCCATCTCTCCCGGCTTCTCGATCGCCGGTCCGCTGGTCACCTTCATATGGACTCCCATCTCATTGGCAATGATCCCGGCAAGGGTGGTCTTACCAAGTCCGGGTGGTCCGTAGAACAGCACATGATCCAATGCATCCCCACGCTGTTTTGCTGCGGTAATATAGACCTTCAGGTTCTCCTTTATCTTGGACTGACCGATATAATCGTCCAGCGTCTGGGGGCGTAAGGAGCCTTCCAGTTTAATATCTTCTTCTGTGATATTTGTCTCTATCATTCTTCTGGACATAGTCGTTGCTCTCATTCCTTAAAACAATTTTTTCAGGGCAGCCTTTAAGATTGCTCCGGAATCCATGGCCTCCACATCTTCGATGGCATTGACAGCCTTTAAGCTCTCTGCCTGTCCGTAGCCCAATGCCACCAGGGCTTCCACAGCTTCCTTTTTCTTCTCACTGTCGATATGCAGGCTTCCTGCGGTCAGGATGCCTTCCGCACCGCCTGCTGCAATCTCTCTGGAGATCAGCGTATCGTCAATGGATATCTTATCCTTTAATTCCAGGATCAGCCGCTGCGCCGTTCTGGTGCCTACGCCCGGTGCCTTCGATATCGCTTTGGCATCCCCGGACATAATGGCAAACCGCAGAGAATCTGCATCCATAACAGACAATATGGCCAGTGCTCCCTTAGGTCCGATACCGCTGACCGTAATACAGAGCTTGAACATCTCCAGATCACTCCGGGAGAGAAATCCATATAATAAAAAGGCGTCTTCCTTCACATAGGTATATGTATAGAGCCGGACCTGCTCTCCGATTCCGGGAAGTTTCGATGCCGTGTCCGCGGAGATCCGGACATTGATTCCGAAGCCGTTGACATCGATCACCGCGTTATCTACCGTAACATCTTCCAAAAAGCCATTTATATATGCAAACATGTATGTTAAATCCTCGTCTTTCCTGGCATACAAAATCATAGCACGTAAAATTCGGCTACGATATGTTTATCATACCATAGCCGAACATATGTTTCAAGTAGTTTTAACTCTGGATCTGTTTTAACTGGTAGAACTCTCCCTTCAGAGCCATCAGCTCATCATAGGTACCATATTCCGTACAATGTCCGTCGGCGATTACTGCAATCCTGTCGGCATCCCGGATCGTTGACAGTCTGTGTGCCACAATAAACGTTGTCCGCCCCTCCGTCAGATTGTTTAACGCCTGCTGGATCAGTTTTTCGGAGATACTGTCCAATGCCGAGGTTGCTTCATCCAGCACGATAACCTTCGGATCCCGGATCAGTGCTCTGGCAATAGAAATACGCTGTCTCTGGCCGCCGGATAGCTTGCCGCCGTGTTCTCCCACCATAGTGTCGAGACCTTTTGGAAGGGATGCGATCAGGTCTGACAGATTCGCAGCCTTGATCACATTCTGTAATTGTTCTTCTGAGACATTTTCACAGCCGTAGGTAATATTATCGCGGATCGTTCCGGAGAACAGAATGGATGTCTGAGGTACTACCGCTAAATGTTTTCTGTATGTTCTAAGATCGATTTTGCTTAAATCTTTGCCGTCGATCAGGACTTTTCCACTCTCCGCCTGATGGAAACCGATGACCAGGTTTAAGATCGTGGATTTTCCGGCACCGGACTCGCCTACCAGTGCAATGGTCTCTCCCGCTTTCACATGAAGATTTAAGTGGTTCAATACGTTATGCTCGTTGTTTTTGTAATGGAAACATACATCTTCAAAGTCAAAAGTACCGGTCACCTGCTCCAGTTTTTCCTTGCCTTCATTGTCTTCGATATCCTCAGACAGCAATACCTCACCGATGGAATTCACGGATTCGATACCTTTTGCAATAGTGGGCAGCAGGGTAACGATAGAAGATACCTGATTGACCACGGTAGCAAAATAACTCTGATACAGTGTGATATCACCGGCCTGGATCTTCCCGCCGATGGCGAGATATCCGGTAAATGCCAGACAGATCACCTGAAAGATCTGGAATACCGCCCAACCCACCGATCCAAACAGTGCCTGGATCAGATCCAGCTTATAGCCCTTCTCCGCCACAGCAAACAGCTGCCCGCTCATTTTGGATACTTCTTCATCCTCCAGGGCATGGGCTCTGGTCACGGGTACCAGTTCCACCATTTCCATGACTCTGGCGGAGGTCTCTTCCATTTCCTTACGGAACTCCGTATTTCTCTTCTTCATAATATTCCGGAAGGTACACATGGTAGCGCTCGCCACCGGTGTGGTCAACTCGAAAAATATAAATACGATGCGGCTCTTACTGATAGTGACCACCAGTGCAACCCCGATATTCAGGGCAATATTTAAAATACTTAAAAATAACTGTGTGGAAAGACCTTCCACTGCTTCCACATCGCGCATGATCTTGGACTGCAGTCGTCCGGACTGGGTCTCCACATGATAGGAAATGGACAGCTGCTGTAATTTCCGGATCAGCGCTTTCCGAAGTCCTGTCTCCGCATAGCGGGTCGCCAGGCTCTTATAGGAAGTGTACAGATAATTCATGGGAATATTTAGCAGGATCAGTCCCGCTTCCAGAATACTGTAAAATATAATATTCCGGAAAGTATCCGGATTGTGCGCCGTCACATCGTTAATAATATTCGCTGTAATGATGGGCAACACCCAGACACAGGCATGCTTTGCGAAGAAGCAGATCACTGCCATGACAAATTTATGATAATTCCCCTTATACAGATGCATCAGTGTCCGCAGGGGATGTCCCTGATTATTCCGATAGCATTCAATAAACCAGCTCTCGGTGTCCATCTTTTTTTTCGGAGATGTTTTTGCTTCAAAATCTTTCATATTTGCAGGATACCTTTCCTATTTGTTCGTTCCTTTCATTTTAGCGCAATTAATATGCGTTTTCCAGTCCGTTTTTGCGCTCTTTACCTATAAACAACTGTTTTTTTGCGAAAAAATAGGGCTGTGACAGAACTTTTACATTCCTCACACAGCCCTTTTCATAGCATTATTTTTTACAATCGATTAGTTGTTGATCAGCTTATCGTTCTCATTGTTCCAGCTGTAAAGCTTACGGATCTCTTCGCCGACCTTCTCAGAAGGATGCTCAGAAGCAAGCTTTCTCATAGCCTTGAAGTGAACCTGCTTGCCTGCGGGAGACATATCTAACAGGAACTCCTTAGCGAAAGTACCATCCTGAATATCGGACAGGATCTTTTTCATGGTCTTCTTGGTCTCCTCGGTGATCAGCTTGGGGCCGGTAATGTAGTCACCATACTCAGCGGTATTGGAGATGGAATATCTCATTCCTGCAAATCCACTCTGGTAGATCAGATCTACGATCAGCTTCATCTCATGGATGCACTCAAAGTATGCATTTCTGGGATCGTAACCAGCCTCAACCAGTGTCTCGAAACCAGCCTGCATCAGAGCACATACACCACCGCACAGAACAGCCTGTTCACCGAACAGATCCGTCTCGGTCTCAGTTCTGAAAGTAGTCTCCAGAACACCTGCTCTTGCGCCGCCGATACCCAGTGCATAAGCCAGTGCCAGATCCTGAGCCTTACCGGTTGCATCCTGCTCTACGGCGATCAGACAGGGAACACCCTTACCTGCCTGGTACTCACTTCTTACAGTATGTCCGGGACCTTTGGGAGCGATCATGGTAACATCAACGTTCTTGGGAGGTACGATACATCCGAAATGAATATTGAAACCATGGGCGAACATCAGCATATTGCCCTCTTCCAGATTGGGCTCGATGTCATTCTTGTACAGATCAGCCTGCTTCTCATCATTGATCAGGATCATGATGATGTCAGCACGCTTTGCAGCTTCTGCAGCGGTAAATACTTCAAATCCCTGTGCCTCAGCCTTTGCCCAGGACTTGGAGCCCTCGTACAGACCGATGATAACATGACATCCGGAATCCTTCAGGTTCAGTGCGTGTGCATGACCCTGGCTGCCGTAGCCGATAATTGCGATAGTCTTACCCTCTAATAAAGAGAGATTACAATCTTCCTGATAAAAAATTTTAGCCATTTTCTTCTCCTCCGTTATGAGACTAAAGATTTATAACTGATAGGGATATTCCCTAGAGCTAACGTAAACGTGTGCCTAATCCTCGATATAAGTTACGTTCTCAATACCTCTGCCCAGACCTGTAATACCGGTTCTTGCGAGCTCCAGTACTTCGTACTCTTCTGTAAAACGCTGGATCAGTGCATTGACCTTACCGTGATTACCGGTGAACTCCACGATCAGATTCTCGGCACCGACATCAATGATCTTCGCGCGGAAATTATTGGCAAGGAATTCCACTCCCTGTCGTGTCTCCAGGCGCTTCTTGGGGTCAACCTTTACTTTGACAAGTACCAGTTCCCGATAAACGCTGTCTTCCGGATCCAGTTCCTTGATATCCCGGACATCCACCAGCTTCCCTACCTGCTTCTCGATCTGCTCCAGAATATCTTCATCACCGGATGTCACAATGGTAATTCTGGTAAAGCGGGGATCTGCTGTTACTCCTGCTGTAATACTTTCAATGTTGTAACCGCGTCTGGAAAATAATCCGGAAATACGGCTGAGTACACCCGATGTATTATCTACCAATAACTGAAATACTCTCTTCTGCATGCGTAAAATACCATACCTTTCGTATTTCTTCTTTCTTCAATCATGTGCTTCCATCATGAAACAGCGATTGTATTCTTAATATAGCAAGATGATTACAGAATGTCAATTAGTGAATTTAACATTATGATTGATGTATTTTAATCATCGTTTTCTGCACATTTTGATAATGCAAGGGTTCCGGTTCTGGCTACTTCAACGATACTGATCGATTGAAGCATCTTGATCAGAGTATCGATTTTCTCCGGTGAATCACATATTTGCAACATCATAAAATGTTTTGACATATCTACGATCTCTGTTTTCATAATGTCGCAAATTTCTATGATATCCCTACGATTATTCTTGTTATATTTAACTTTTAATAACATTAGTTCCCTGGTATAACACTGTTCCTGGGATAGTGTTTTTACTTTAATGACATCCAGCTTTTTATTCAGCTGCTTTTCAATCTGTTCCAAAGTACGTTCATCACCGGAACTCACGATCGTCATACAGGAAACCGCATGATCATCCGTCTCTCCCACTGCGAGACTGTCAATGTTAAAGCATCTTCTGGAAAACAGTCCGGCCACCTTGCACAGTACACCGGAACGGTTTTCAACCAGTACGGAATATATTCTCTTCATCTCAGTACAGCCCCCTTTGTTATTTCACCAGATCCATAGGATCGATCAGACATTCTAACAGCATCGTATTGTCTTCAGCCAGAAAAGTATCCAACACTTCGTCCACATGCTCCATATTATTCAAACGCAGATAAGGAATATCATAAGCTGCGGATAATTTCTCCAGATCGGGACTTCCCGACAGATCTACCACAGAATAATGATCTTTGTAGGTATAGTGCTGATATTCGCGAACCATACCGAGATAATTGTTTTTCAATACAATGATCTTGACCGGGATCCGATGCTGTCTGATGGTGGCCAGTTCCATCATAGACATCTGTAAAGATCCGTCACCGCATACGGCAATGACCTGCTTGTCCATCGCGGCTGTTTTGGCACCCATAGCCGCAGGAATGGAATATCCCATGGTTCCCATGCCGCCGGATGTTAAGAACTTCCCTTTTTTCACGATATGATAACCGCAGGACCAGATCTGGTTCTGTCCCACATCTGCGACATAGATGCCGTCTTCCTGCATTTTCTCGGAAAGTCTGGTAATGAACGCAGCCGGATCTACAAAATCGGGATTCGGGGTTCTCTTTTTCTCCATTGTGGAACGATACTCATTTAAGGTAGTAAGCCATTCCTCATAGTCACAACTGAATTCTTCCTTCTGGAAATCCTGAAAAATGTGTTTTGCATCGCCGACCAATGGGATGGAGGGACCGGCATTTTTACCAATCTCTGCGGGATCTACATCGATATGTACCAATACCTTATTCCGGGTAATCAGATCCGGCTGACTGACCGCACGATCTGCTACACGGGCTCCCACCATAATCAACAGATCCGATTCGTTCATGGCACGGTTTGCATATGCCTTGCCATTATTGCCCACCATTCCATAATATAGAGGATGTTCAGTGGGCATGACACCGATTCCCATCATGGTAGACACTACGGGAATTCTGTGTTCTTCCGCAAATGCCCGAAGCTCCTCTTCCGCCTCACTGAGCAATACACCGCCTCCGGCACAGATAATAGGCCGCTTTGCCTTTTCCAATTCCCGGATCACCTTTTTGATCTGTACGGCATGTCCCTTGACCGTTGGTTTATAAGTGCGGAGGTTTACCTCTTCCGGATAATGAAAATTCTTGATCGTGGCATTCTGAATATCAATGGGAATATCGATCAGCACCGGTCCTTTTCTACCGGTATTGGCAATATAAAACGCTTCCCTGAATACTCTGGGAATATCATTTACATTTTTTACCAGATAGCTGTATTTCACAAAAGATTCCACAGCGCCGGTGATGTCCGCCTCCTGGAATACATCGCTTCCCAGCAGTTCGCTGTTCACCTGACCGGTGATACAGATCAGTGGAATACTGTCCGCAAATGCTGTAGCAATACCCGTGATGACATTCGTAGCGCCCGGTCCGGAGGTTACCGCACAGACTCCGGGTCTTCCGGTCATTCGTGCCACACCGCTGGCAGCATGTGCTGCATTCTGTTCGGTACGGATCAATACTGTCTTAATATCGGAATCCAGAATACTGTTGAAAAAAGGACATATCGCCACCCCGGGATATCCGAATACTGTACTTACACCTTCTTCTTCCAGACATTTAATAATCGCATCTGCTCCAATCATGTCATTCCACTCCTTTATCTATACTCCATAATTTTCCGCTGTTTATTTTATTCCATCAGGCTTTTGGCCAGCTTCACAGCATCTGCTGCATCCTTGGAATAGCCGTCCGCTCCGATCTCATCCGCATATTCCTGGGTGATCACGGCTCCGCCGATAATGATTTTGGCGGTGATACCTTCCTGTTTCGCAGCGGCTACGATCTCCCGCATTCTCTGCATGGTGGTGGTCATCAACGCTGACAGGGCGATAAACTCAGCGTGATGTTCCTTTGCCGTTTCCAAAATTTTGGCCTGGGGAACATCCTTTCCCAGATCTATCACATGGAAACCATGATTTTTCAACATCAACGCTACAAGATTTTTACCAATGTCATGAATATCGCCTTCTACGGTAGCAATAACGACTACCGGCATTTCTTCCCCACTGTTTCCGGTCTGTAATAAAGGCTCCAGTACTTCAATGGAATTCTTCATTGCTTCTGCACTGGCAATCAGCTGCGGCAGGAAATACTTGCCCTGATCAAAATATTCTCCCACCAGATTGATAGCGGGAAGCAGAACCTGATTCAATAATTCCACAGGTTTTTCTCCACTCTCCAGTGCTTCGTTTGTTATTTTTACAATACCATTACGATTCCCCTTCAGAACTGCTGTTTTCAGTTTTTCCTGCATTTCATTGATCTGAGGGGTATCTTTCGAAGCAGTTACAGCAGACGGTACTTCTGTATTGTCCGTGGAAGCTGCCTTCGTTCCTTGTTGCTCCAAAAGAGCAAGTTTTCTGGATAATTCCGCTTCTTTTTCTTCTCTGCGCTCTTTGACGCCTCCGGCATATTCAATATAACGGAGTGCAGCCTCTTCTTTATTCAGGAGAAGATCGGTTGCCAGCGCACAGCTCATCAGCATCTCCTGAGAGGGATTGGCAATCGCCATCGTCAGTCCCGACTGAATCGCCAGCGTCAGAAAAGCGGTATTTACAAAACCTCTCTCCGGCATGGCAAATGAAATATTGGATAAGCCGCAAATTGTGGCGAAGCCGTTGCTCTTGCAGTAACGGATCGTTTCCAGCGTCTCCAGTGCAGCCTTTGGATTTGCTCCGACGGTTGCCACCAGACCGTCTACCACAATATCTTCCTTTCGCATTCCAAGTGAAAGTGCACGATCATAAATTTTATGTATAATCTCTTTTTTCTCTTCAATGTCCTTAGGCAGACCTGCATCCGATAAAGGAAGCAGGATGAACATTGCACCATATTTAGCTACAATAGGAAGCAGCTTTTCGAATTTTTCCGTTTCCAGAGACACCGAATTGACCAAAGCACGTCCCGGGTAATTACGAAGGGCGGCTTCCAGTACTTCCACATAACTGGAATCCAGTGACAGCGGAAGATTCGTCACACCGCTTACCTCCTCCAGCGCCCGGAGCATGCATAGCTTTTCATCAATACCGCTCATCCCCATATTGATATCCAGTACCTTTGCACCACAGGTTTCCTGCTCTTCGGCGAACTGGATCACCTTTTCAAAATTGCCTTCCCGCAGTTGTGCCTGAAGTGCCTTTTTGCCAGTAGGGTTAATTCTCTCTCCCACGACAAAAAAACCATCCTCCAGCCCGAAGCTGTGGGTAATGCGTTCGGAGGTCAGATACCGGATGCCCTCCGGTCGTCTGGCTGCCGTTACCCTTGTCTCTGTACCAAAGCGGTCATGGATCTGTCGGATAAATTCCGGAGTGGTGCCGCAGCATCCTCCCAGTATGGTTGCGCCGACATTCACCAGTACTTGCATTTCTTCGGTAAACTCTTCTGCTTCCATGTTATAGCAGGTAGTTCCGTTTTCATCCAGAAAAGGCAGTCCGGCATTTGGCTTTGCAATGATAGGTATCATGGTAACGGATACCATGTCGGAGATGATGCCTTCCATCTGTGCCGGACCGGTGGAACAATTCGCACCGATAGCGCTCGCACCCAGGCTTTCCAGTACGACTGCCGCCGTTTTGGCATCCGTGCCGAATAAAGTTCTGCCATCCGCTTCAAAAGTAAGTGTAGCGATCACCGGAAGATCACAGACTTCTTTTGCAGCGATCAATGCCGCTCTGGTCTCTGCCAGGCTCATCATCGTTTCGACTACCAGCAGATCTGCTCCGGCATCCACCAGGCAGAGAATCTGCTCTTTATAGATAGCGATCAGATCTTCCAGCTCCATTTTTCCCATAGGGCGCAGCTGCTCGCCGGTCATGGTGATATCTCCGGCCACATAGACCGGATGTCCCGGAGTACTTGCTGCAGCTTCTTTTGATATCGCCACCAGGTCATGGATCATAGAGGACATATTTTTCTCTAAATGATATTCTGCCAGTTTTACACGGTTTGCTGTAAAGGTAGGTGCGTACAGAATATTGGTTCCCGCCTGCACGTATTCCTTCTGTAGCTGTAGCATTACCTCTCTATGTTCCAGAATCCACTGCTCCGGGCAGACTCCGGAGGGCATTCCGGCCTTTACCAGATTGGAGCCGGTGGCACCATCCAGATATATGATATGATCTTTTGTGAAATCAATAAATTTTTCTCGTGTCATGTTTCTCTTCCCTGTTTCTTAATTCTTTTAATCATACCACATTGTGCTTTTATTCGTAAAGGGGACGATTTAACATTATATGGTTGCGCAAAGTCTCAGAATATGATAAATTTTATGTGGATTAAATGATTTGGAGGATGATTATCTTGAAGAAAAAAATACTTGCCATTACCGCAGGACTTCTTACTGCCATGGCACTTACCGCTTGTGGAAAAGATCCTAAGCTGACACAGTTCAAGGGTGAAATAGATGCCTTCTGCACAGAAATCTCCGATATCGATACTGCCATCAATAACGTAGATGCGGAATCGGATACAGCAACTGATGAATTGCTGGGATATCTGGATCAACTGGATACCTCTTTTCAGAATTTTGCGGAATTGGATTTTCCCACGGAATTTGATTATCTGGAATCTCTGGCAGATGAAGCCAGCGCGTACATGACACAGGCAGTGGAAAGTTATCATGAAGCCTACAGCAACGGCGGCTACAATCAATTGACTGCCGATTATGCAAAAGAAAACTACGCAAGAGCTTATAAACGTATTCAGATCATTATTACGTTCCTGCATGGTGAACAACCGGAAAATGTAAATCTGACCACTGCAGAGGAAACAGCAGATGCTGCTTCTACTACTGCAGAATAATACGTAAGAACAAGAAAATCCCCGATGCTGATGCACCGGGGATTTTCTTGTTCTTTTTTCTGATAGATGATTATTTTAAAATTTTAATCTGACCGATCAGGGGAACTTCCTTCTCCTGCTCCTGGCAAGCATAGATCAGACCCATGATCCAGCATACAAACAGGAAAATACTCAGGATAGAACCTACAAATCCACCTACTTTAGGAATAAAATTGACAGCGCTTGCAATGATCTGACCGATCAGAATTACCAGCGCCTGATTCAGATGAAACTTAGCGCCCTCTTTATCACCTGCGCAAAACGCAACGATCCAGCCGATCCAAGTGATGTAAGCAATGATACCTGTAGTTTTTTTATTCATTTTTTCTCCCTCCGCACTCTTGTGCTTAAAAAATTCTGTATATGTAAAAATTGCAAATACAGTCATAGTGAAATATGAAAACCCAAAAGCAAAATGTTTTTCAAAATAAAATTTCCGATCATGATTGCGACAGCTGCATACAGATGCCACTCATGGAACTTCCATCCTTTGATCCCACCGATATGTAATCTGGCAAGAGTCTGTGTCAGCATAAAACCTCCAAAGATAACAACGGTATAAGTTACCAGTGGATGATACCAGGTTGCTGACAGAGGATGTCCTGCAAGCAGTGCACTTACCGCTCTGGTTCCGCCGCAGCCGGGACAATAAAATCCAAACAATCGGTAGACCACGCAGGTATATCCCTGCAGATTCGGAATAACTATATGAAGATACAGATAGATTCCAATGCTGCCGGTCAGAAGAAATATCCATCCTGTCAGATAAAGATAATCTTCCAGACTTCTGCTATTCTTAGTACATACTTTCAAAGCCGTAACCTACCATAGCCATAGAAAATACTACTGCAAGAACGGTGATCAGGATTCCCAATACAATACCGACGATGGAGCACGCCCGGCGCTTTATTGGTAAGGCAGGGATAAGGAATCGCTCTTTAGGGCTCTGTTTTGCAAATACTGCACAGATAATACCACCGATACCAAACAAAGCACCGATCCATCCGGTACAGCATCCGAGAACAATAGAAAGAATACCCAGTACCAGACTGATGATAGCCAGCACATTGGTATCTTTGTTCTCAGGTTGTACAGGTGTTGTTACAGCTACCTGAGGCTGTACATTAGTAGTATAGTCTTGATAATTGTTTGCAGGCTGTTCTGCTGCAGGTGTCTCCTGTGCGGGTTCTGCTGTAGAACTTACTTCTGTTGCGGTAGTATCTACCGTTACATTGTTTTCATTTTCAAAATTCTGTCCGTCCATTTTTTCCTCTTTCCGATCCTTTCAGGATCTTAGTTTATTTAATCTGCCAGCGGGTTACCTTTACCATCTACATTGATCTTGCCTGTCAGGATCATAATAGCCTCTACCAGACTCCAGATCCATATACCTATAACCAGGAAAACACCAACTACAACACAGCAAAGAATATATCCAACAATGGTAAGCACAAGCTGTGTGATTGCTTTTCCGGTGTAGCCAAGATAAAAATTATGAACACCGAATGTACCCAGAAAAATACCCAGGAGACCGGCAACCAGTTTGGATTTTGCATCCGGTGCAGGAGCCTGTTTATTAGCTACGCCGCAGTTTAAGCATACTGCTGCATCCGGAGCTAACGGCTTACCGCAGTTATGGCAATAATTATTGCCCTGTCCCTTAGCTACGCCACACTTTATGCACATTACAGCTTCATCCGTCATATAAGGTTCGCCACAATTCTTACAATAGTACATTAATTCTTCCTCCCTCTTATTATTTCCTATTTTATAAAATAATTTGAACTAACAATGTACATTATACAAGATGCTTGTATTTTTTGCCAGTGGTATTTTATCATTATAAAAGCGGATAACGTGCATTTTTTATATAATAAATATCTTATTGCCGCTTTTTGTCAAACATCAGGAAGCATTTACGATATATTCCGCACCATCCAAGAACTGCCATTGTTGAAAAGACCGGGATCATATTATAAAGATACCGCGCCCTGGCTTCAAACAACATAACAAATAAAAACATACCGATAAAAATAACGATCATGGTAACAGAAACGCTCAACAGATCGGATGAATTCTCCTCAACTGACACATCACTCTTACGTAATCCTGCTATTGCTTTCACTAAAAGCAATACTGCTTGTGCCAGAATTCCCAGCAGTACAAAAATCCACAGGCCCTGGCTTACTGTCGTGAACCAGATATAATTACTGCCATCCAGCCAGTAGAAATTCCGCAATGGTTCCGTAAAAGAGCTGTCGGAAATCTCCGGATATTCCCAGGCCTGGAAATATCCCTCCTGATACCAGCTGAAGGTGCCGTCATTAAAATTCATGACCTGTTTGTGCAGCCAGAACCGCAAGGTCCCTATAAAGCCCCGGTCCTGCATTCTCCTGCGGATTCCTGCAAGTTCATATTGCATCCGGGAAGCCTTATCGGAACCGGCAAAAGACCGTACGATCTCAAGGCCCTCTCCGGAACAGGCTCCCGTGGTGTCCTCATTGAGACCGTTATACATATAATTACTCCAACCGATTTCCAACTCCGGATTGTATCCGTAGTGTAATGTCTGATACATTCCCTGCCTGCACCATGATGCAAGACAAAAGGCAATTACCAGCAGTAACATCTTCCCTCCCAGTCCGTATAACCGGGAACGAACATCGCTCTCCTCCGAAACGGTCCCAAAAATATCAATTATGACGATCGCAATTACCGCCACATAACAGGTCGCTTTCATAATGCCGCTCAGGCATCCGAGAAACATAAGCAGGAACCAGAGAGCATAACTCCACCTGCTTTTGCGGCCTCGCACCATGGAATATAAGAAAAGGATCATAACAGGCATCGCTATGGTGCAGCCATCCGTATACGGAATGATTTTCCATGGAGAGATTCCCAGAAAGGCAATATTGAAAATCAGTGTTATAACAGATGTTCCCAGGTTTTTACTGACTCTGAGCACCAAAAGTACAGAACATAATACTGCCAGTGAAAGCATTACGCATTGGAACTGGATCCATATAAACTCCGGGTTATACGGATACGCTTTCATACCGGAAGAAAAGCAATACAGCTTATACAAAAGCCATGTAATGGGAATATTGTTGCTGTAGATCGTATAATAATCGTCATATCCCAGTTCGCCGCCTTCGAAGATCCAGCGTGCCGAATTGGCCACCATTCCGCAGTCCCAGCCGCCGTAGAACGCTATACATTTGGAAATATTGACATTGATCATATAAAAAAGGACACAGACCGCCACGGTAACGGCCGTAAATACAGTTATTGTACGGGGCGTGGTTGGAAGTTTTCTGAGAAAATAATAAAGAATTCCAAGTACCGCAGCTCCCACGATCGCACATAAAAATAAGACCCTGTTTCCTTCCACGGTAACAATTTTGTGCATTGCATTATAATCTACGTTATTTCCGAAATAAATAACATAAAAGAAAACCGGAAGAAATAACAACAGTAAAAGAAGAGAGAAAAAAACTGTACCGATATATTTTTTCTTCATTCCGAAAGATTCCTTTCCAAACTTTTCAGTAATGTCTGCCGGGCAATATTGTAGCATTTTCTATAAATATTTACAATGTTGCCCGGATAAAATCTATCTGATAGATTTTATCTACCAATATCTCCGTTCCCTGTATCCGGAGGCTTTTGCTATTTTCGTCAATTTTTTGCACGCATCCTTCCAGAGTGTTGTAGGCACCGCCGTTTTTCCGAGTGTCCGGTACGAAATAAGTGATCTTTACCGTAAGTTCCTCTCTCATGTGCTGTTGCAGATAACCGATCTGCCGGTCAATCTCCTGCTTCCTGTCTTCATCCAGTTCGACAAAATGATCCGTCAGACGGGCCGTTTCCTTCAGAGCATCTTCGTATCCTGTCAATGCCGCAAAGGGAGAAAACTGTGCTGCCCGGTCCTGCAACGACATTCTGGGGTGGGTGGCGGACACAGGATGCGGAAGCCGGAGCATGTCCTTATATTTCTCGTTCATTTTTTACCCTTTTTCTATGATTATTTATTATGCTTTGTGACCACCGATCTGACGATTCCTGTCTATTGTGGTAGCGCCCTCTTGTAAGTCGGCTGCCTTCAAAATGGCATTTTTTCCGTATTTGGATTTCACCCGGAGCATTGCTTCCTGCAAATGTTTTTCCTTTTCCAGACGTTCTTTTTCCTGCTGCGTCGTATCCTGTGCAGGCTCCTGCCCAGCATACAAAAGGTCTCCGGAGAACAGATCCAGCTGTTCGTAGACCGGCTCGTCCTTCACTTTGTCCGCATCTTTTAAATGATTGGCTGTCAGAGTGATCCTTCGTGTTAAAAGTGATGGATTCACGATTCGTTCATATAATCCCATCGTCGTCTCCGTGATCTTACTTAAAGATGCAGTCATTGTCGTAAGATTGCCGGTGCCGTGGGCATGTTTTGGTACGCTCCTGCCATAACGGTCTACCGTGATCTCCCCATGATAATGATCGGCAATCTCCGGTATCTTCAGATTATCAATGTCATAACCCACAGTCAGTACGATCTGATCTGTCACCAGCTTTTTCGTCATCAGATCCATGGCCAACTGTTCAGCCATCTCCCGGACTATGATCTTCGTCTTCGTAAAATCCATGGCACAATGCAATACCTGCCCGGAACTGATACAGTTGGTCTCCGGCCGATAGGACTTGATCAGATCCATGGTCACCGGTTCATATCCCCAGGCATGATCGATCAGAAGCTCCGCATTGATTCCGAACATTTTATAGAGTAAATCTTCATTATAGTAATCCTGAGTGCTGCCGATAGAACATCTGGCCACATCACCCATGGTAAACATTCCGGCTGCTTCCAGTTTTCGACGGTATCCAGTGCCAACTCTCCAGAAATCCGTCAGTGGTTTATGATCCCACAAAAGTTCCCGGTAACTGATCTCATCCAGTTCGGCGATCCGGACACCGTTTTCATCCGGCTCCATATGTTTGGCTACGATGTCCATGGCAATCTTACACAGATACAGATTGGTTCCGATTCCGGCTGTGGCAGTCAGCCCCTTTTTCTCGAGAATCTCCATTGCAATTTTGGACGCCAGTTCTCTCGCTGTCATGCCATAGATTTTCAGATATTGTGTCACATCCAGGAACACCTCATCAATAGAATAGACATGAATATCTTCCGGTGCAATGTACTTCAGATAAATATCATAAATCTGTGTACTGTATTCTAAATATCTCGCCATGCGTGGTGTAGCTGTGACAAAAGCTACCTCTAATTCAGAATGTTCCTGCAATTCATCCGCAAAAGAAGATTTTCCGGTAAAAGCTCCTCCGGGTGCTCTTACCTTCCGCAGTGCATTTACTTCCCGTACTTTGGAGATTACCTCAAACAGTCTTGCTCTTCCGGAAATCCCATAGGCTTTCAGGGAGGGTGACACTGCCAGGCAGATGGTCTTCTGCGTCCGGGAGGCATCCGCTACCACCAGATTGGTGTTCAGTGGATCCAAGCCTCTGTCCACGCACTCCACGGAGGCATAAAAGGACTTCAGATCCATAGCAATATACGTATGTGATGATGTTTCCATAAATGCCTCCTTTCTGTGCTGCGGTTACTCATTACATCATGATTCGCACCTATGGTGCTTACCGTTGCTTCACAACGATCATGATCAAATTCGCCGTTCGCCAATTATGCAAGCATATTGGCTCCCTTGCGCTCATTATATTATAACAGAATGTATGTTCGATTGCAAAAATAATTTTATGAAAAAAGACTCCCGAAAAAATCGGGAGTCTCAGAATTCTGAAAATCAGATTTATTAGAACTTGCCAGCCTTAGCAGCTTCTTCGATGGATACTGCAACAGCTACGGTAGCACCTACCATAGGGTTGTTACCCATACCGATCAGACCCATCATCTCAACATGTGCAGGTACAGAGGAAGAACCAGCGAACTGCGCATCAGAGTGCATACGGCCCAGAGTATCGGTGAAACCATAAGAAGCGGGACCTGCAGCCATGTTATCGGGATGCAGAGTACGTCCGGTACCGCCGCCGGATGCAACGGAGAAGTACTTCTTGCCTGCTTCCAGTCTCTCCTTCTTGTAAGTACCGGCTACGGGATGCTGGAATCTGGTAGGATTGGTAGAGTTACCGGTGATGGATACGTCTACGTTCTCCTTCCACATGATAGCTACACCTTCGGGAACGCTGTTAGCGCCGTAGCAGTTAACCTTAGCACGAAGTCCCTCAGAGTAAGCAATTCTCTCTACCTCGGTAACGGTATTGGTGTAAGGATCATAAGAGGTCTCTACGAAAGTAAATCCGTTGATACGGGAAATGATCTTTGCAGCATCCTTACCAAGACCGTTCAGGATAACACGTAAAGGCTTCTGACGAACTTTGTTAGCCTTCTCTGCAATACCGATCGCACCTTCTGCTGCTGCGAAGGACTCATGTCCAGCCAGGAAACAGAAGCAGTCGGTATCCTCTTCCAGTAACATCTTGCCCAGGTTACCATGACCAAGACCTACCTTACGGGTATCCGCAACGGAACCGGGAATACAGAATGACTGTAAGCCTTCACCGATTGCTGCTGCTGCTTCAGATGCCTTTCTGCAGCCTTTCTTGATTGCAATTGCAGCGCCTACAGTGTAAGCCCAGCAAGCATTTTCAAAACAGATGGGCTGGATCTTCTTAACCTGATCGTATACATCCAGACCAGCATCTTTCGTGATCTTCTCTGCTTCTTCGATAGAGGAGATACCATAGCTGTTCAGTACAGCGTTGATCTTATCAATACGTCTTTCATATGATTCAAATAAAGCCATTTTTTCTGTCCTCCTGTATCTTATTGTTTTCTGGGATCGATGATCTTAACTGCATCATCTACACGACCGTACTGGCCCTTAGCCTTTTCCCATGCAGTGTTAGCATCGTCACCCTTCTTGATGAAGTCAGTCATCTTGCCAAGGTTAACGAACTGGTAACCGATGATCTGATCATCCTTGTCCAGAGCGATACCGGTTACATAACCTTCTGCCATCTCCAGATAACGGGGACCCTTCTTCAGAGTACCGTACATAGTACCAACCTGGCTTCTTAAGCCCTTACCGAGGTCTTCCAGACCTGCACCGACAGGCAGACCTTCCTCAGAGAATGCACTCTGGGTACGTCCGTATACGATCTGTAAGAACAGCTCTCTCATAGCGGTATTGATTGCATCACATACAAGGTCAGTATTTAAAGCTTCCATAACGGTCAGACCGGGCAGGATCTCAGCAGCCATAGCTGCGGAGTGGGTCATACCGGAACATCCAACGGTCTCAACCAGAGCCTCCTGGATGATGCCTTCCTTAACGTTCAGGGTAAGCTTACATGCACCCTGCTGAGGTGCACACCAGCCCACACCGTGAGTCAGACCGGAAATATCCTTAACTTCTTTTGCCTGCACCCATTTTGCCTCTTCGGGAATGGGAGCACAACCATGATGTACGCCCTGTGCAACGGGACACATTTCTTCAACTTCTTTTGAATAAATCATGTGAAATCTCCTTTCAATATGTACTTATAATACTATTGATAAAATAATATCATAATGGTCGTGTTCATTCTCTCATATTTCCCCAAAAAAATCTAGTGGGTTTTGACATTTTTTTCATTAGTTCCTATGAAAAACACCATATTCTTACGCCGCAACGCAGGAATATGGTGTTATGTGACTATCAAGAATCAATGGTCCATTATTTACCAGCTCTTGATAAAGGTATCAATGTAGTTATCCAGACATTTCTTAATGACTTCGATGGCTTCTTCTCTGTTGCCTTTTTCATTGACTGCGGTGGTCTTGTTCTCCAGTGCTTTATATACTGTGAAGAAATGCTCCATCTCGTCCACCACATGACTGGGCAGCTCGGAAATATCATGATAGCAGTTATAATTAGGATCATTGAAAGGTACTGCAATGATCTTCTCATCGTTTTTGCCGTTATCCAGCATGGAGATCACACCGATCGGATACGCTCTTACCAGAGTCATAGGCTGTACCGGCTCGGAACACAGTAACAATACATCCAGAGGGTCACCGTCATCACCGTAGGTTCTGGGAATGAAACCATAGTTTGCGGGATAATGGGTGGATGTATGCAGGATACGGTCCAGGATCAGAAGACCGGTCTCCTTGTCCAGTTCATACTTGTTCTTGCTACCCTTGGAAATCTCAATAACACAGACAAAATCTGTGGGAGTCACTCTCTGAGTGCTCATGGTGTGCCAAATGCTTCCGTTTACTTCTTTCATAATCTCTCTCCTCTACTCTATAGTTATTTCCGGACAAAAGATCCAGAGAATACACAGGTCATTATCCGCGTATCTGACCGTTTCCGTGGATCTTGTATTTATAGGAGGTCAGCTCCTTCAGACCCATGGGGCCTCTTGCGTGCAGCTTCTGTGTGCTGATGCCGATCTCGGCACCAAATCCAAATTCAAATCCATCCGTAAAGCGTGTGGATGCATTGACATAGACACAGGCAGCATCCACTTCGTTTAAGAACTTTTCCGCCGTCTGCATGTTTTCCGTCACGATACATTCAGAATGCTTCGTATTATATCGGTTAATATGAGCGATCGCCTCGTCCACACTGTCAACCGTTTTAATAGATAAAATATAGTCCAGATACTCGGTACCGTAATCTTCTTCCGTTGCCGGAATACAGTCCGGCAGGATTTCACGGGTACTTTCGTCCCCTCGCAGTTCCACATTTTTGGTTTTCAGGGTCTCCGCCATTTTGGGAAGGAACCTGTCACGGATCGCCCGATGTACCACCAGCGACTCACAGGCATTGCAGACGCCGATCCTCTGGGTCTTAGCATTCATCAGAATTTTTACTGCCATATCCACATCTGCGTCCCGATCTACGTAAACATGACAATTACCGGTGCCGGTTTCGATCACGGGGATCGTACTGTTCTCCACCACGCTGCGGATCAGTCCCGCACCACCTCTGGGAATCAGTACATCCACATATTCTTTCATCTTCATGAACTGTGCGGTAACCGCCCGATCGGTATCCTCAATCAGTTGTACCGCTGTCCGGGGCATTTTGCAGACATCCAGGGCATCCTGCAATACCCTTACAATTGCAATATTGGAATGAATGGCATCACTGCCGCCCTTTAAGATCACAGCATTACCGGTTTTAAAGCACAATCCGAAGGCATCCGCAGTAACATTGGGACGCGCTTCATAGATAATGCCGATGACACCTAACGGAACCCGCACCTTATCGATCTTTAATCCGTTGGGACGCTCGAAATGTTCCATAACCTCTCCGATACAGTCGGGAAGTTCGGAAATCTGGCGAAGTCCCTCCGCAATCTGGGCAATCCGATCGGGTGTCAGTTTTAAACGATCCAAAAGTCCGGGATTCATTCCGTTTCTTCGGCCGTTC
>OGWU01000386.1_pt1 | contig 29822 bp, 29 predicted proteins | sample 1576071 | NCBI WGS metagenome assembly OGWU01 (sample SAMEA3541582, study PRJEB24748) | human gut metagenome | biome: human gut; feature: human-associated habitat; material: faeces | place: China | collected 2012
TTTTATCAAAATAAACAGGCTCATAATTATGTATACATTCTACTTGTAGTCCTTTCCGTGCGTCCTATGGCTCCGGAAAGCCGGTGATCGTCGGCGGTATCGGCGGCGGTCCGGCGTTCATCGAAAAAACGGCCGATCTGGAGCAGGCGGTTTGCGACATCATCGCGAGCAAGACCTTCGACAATGGCGTCGCCAGCGCTGCTGAGCAACAGGTTGTCGTCGATGCGCCAGTGGAGGCGGAGGTGCGCGCTCTCTTCGCGCGGCATGGCGCGTATTTTATGAGCGACGAAGAGGCACAGCGCCTGGGCGAGATCTTTTTCTTCAAAGATGGCAGCGCAAATCCGGAACCGATCGGCAAGACAGCGTTGGAGCTTGCGCGTTGGGCAAAAATCGATGTGCCGCTGGAAACGAAGGTGCTGATCGCCCAGCAGAAGAACGTCGCAATGACCAATCCTTATTCGAAGGAAAAGCTCTGCCCGGTGCTCAGCTATTATGTAGAGGACGACTGGCTGGGCGCCTGCGAAAAATGCATCGAGCTGCTCCTGACCGAGCGCAAGGGGCATACGCTGGTCATCCATTCCCGGGATGAAAACGTCATCGAGCAATTCGCCCTGAAAAAACCGGTGGCGCGCATTCTCGTCAACACGCCAGCGGCTTACGGCGGCATGGGCATGACGACGAATCTGTTTCCGGCGATGACGCTGGGCAGCGGAACCATTGGCCAGGGCATCACGACGGACAATGTTTCGCCGCTGAATCTGGTCTATGTGCGCAAGGTCGGTGTTGGCGTGCGCCGCGTGGAAGATTTGGGCTTCGGCGCAGCGTCCTGTGTGGAGAAAAAGCAGGACAAACCGCCAGCGCTCAGCCAGGCGCAGCTCGAACAGCTGCAGATCATGTTGGAACAAGCTTTACAGCGCAGTCGCTGAGACGGCGCGCTATCATAAACAGTGTATAAGAAAGTGAGGGTATAACGTGGATATTCAAGAATTTGCTGGAAAGATCGCGGAAGCGACCAAAAATATGTCCGACGCAGAGCGCGCATCTTTAATGAAGGTTTTCGCCTCTGTTTCTGACGATATTGCTCAGGTGCCAGCCGGCGCGCCTGTAACTGCTGACACAGACGACGGCGAAAAGCTGCCATATTATTCTTCCATTGCCGCTGCCACCAGCGAGGTGGACGAGGATGGTGTGCCGCTCGGGCCGACGGAGCGTCTTGTTAAATTGAAAGAGAACTTCCTCAAGCAGGTGCCGGCCATCTCCACCTATCGTGCGCGTGCAGTCACGAAGATCACCAAGGAAAATCCTGGTCTGCCAAAGATCGAGCTGCGCGCCAAGTGTTTCCGCTATTGCTGCGAAACGGCGCCGCTCGTCATCCAGGATAACGAGCTCATCGTCGGCAACCCAACCGGCGGTCCGCGTGTCGGTGCTTTTGCGCCAGACATCGCCTGGCGCTGGATGGTCGACGAGATCGATACCATCGGCGAGCGTCCGCAGGATCCGTTCTACATTTCCGAGGAAGACAAGCGCATCATGCGCGAAGAGCTGTTCCCATTCTGGGAAGGAAAATCTGTCGACGAATACTGCGAGACCCAGTACCGCGAAGCAGGCGTCTGGGCGCTCTCCGGTGAATCGATGGTTTCCGACTGCTCTTACCACGCCATCAATGGCGGCGGCGATTCCAATCCTGGCTACGACGTCATCCTGATGAAGAAAGGGATGCTCGACATTCAGCAGGAAGCGCGCGACCATCTGGCGCAGCTCGACTACGAAAATCCAGACGATCTGGAAAAAATTTATTTCTATAAATCCGTCATCGACACCACCGAGGGTGTGATGATCTACGCCAAGCGTCTCTCTGATTACGCCGCAGAGCTTGCTGCGAAGGAGAGCGATCCAAAGCGCAAGGCTGAGCTGCTCGAGATCAGTCGTGTCAACGCCCGCGTGCCTGCGCACAAACCAGAAACGTTCTGGGAAGCCATCCAGGCTGTGTGGACCGTCGAAAGCCTGCTGCCAGTCGAAGAAAATCAGACTGGCATGTCCATCGGCCGCGTCGACCAGTACATGTATCCGTTCTACAAGCACGACATCGAGACTGGCAAGCTCAACAACTTCCAGGCGTTTGAGCTCGCTGGCTGCATGCTCATCAAGATGAGCGAGATGATGTGGATCACCAGCGAAGGCGGCTCGAAATTCTTCGCCGGCTACCAGCCATTTGTCAATATGTGCGTCGGCGGTGTCACCCGCGATGGCCGCGATGCGACGAACGAGCTGACCTATCTGCTGATGGACGCTGTGCGCCATGTCAAGATCTACCAGCCATCGCTGGCCTGCCGCATTCACCAGAAATCGCCGCAGAAATATATGAAGAAAATCGTCGACGTCATTCGCAGCGGCATGGGCTTCCCGGCTTGCCATTTCGACGACACCCACATCAAAATGATGCTCGCCAAGGGCGTATCCATCGAAGATGCGCGCGATTATTGCCTCATGGGCTGCGTCGAACCGCAGAAATCCGGCCGTCTCTATCAGTGGACGTCAACTTCCTATACGCAATGGCCAATCTGCATCGAGCTTGTGCTCAACCACGGCGTGCCGCTCTGGTATGGCAAGCAGGTCACACCGGATCTCGGCGATCTCGACCAGTACAAAACCTACGAGCAATTCGACGCTGCCGTTAAGGAGCAGATCAAATACATCACCAAATGGACAGCCGTCGCCACCGTCATCAGCCAGCGCGTACACCGCGAGCTGGCGCCAAAACCGCTCATGAGCATCATGTACGAAGGCTGCATGGAAAGTGGCCGCGACGTTTCTGCCGGCGGCGCCATGTATAATTTCGGCCCTGGCGTTGTTTGGTCCGGGCTGGCGACCTACGCCGACGCGATGGCAGCGATCAAAAAGCTCGTGTTCGACGACAAGAAATACACGCTGCGCCAGCTCAACGACGCCCTCGTCGCTGACTTCCAGGGCTACGAGCAGATCCGTCAGGATTGTCTGAATGCGCCAAAATATGGCAACGACGACGACTATGCAGACTACATCGCTGCCGATCTCATCAATTTCACCGAGATGGAGCACAGAAAATACAAAACCCTGTATTCCGTGCTCAGCCACGGCACCCTCTCCATCTCCAACAACACGCCATTCGGTCAGATGACCGGCGCATCCGCTGGCGGCCGCGCTGCCTGGACGCCGCTGTCCGACGGCATTAGCCCAACCCAGGGCGCAGATTTCAAGGGCCCAACCGCCATCATCAAATCTGTGTCGAAAATGAGTAACGACAACATGAACATCGGCCTCGTGCACAATTTCAAGCTCATGGCTGGCCTGCTCGATACGCCGGAAGGGGAACAGGGCATCATCACCCTGCTGCGCACAGCCTGCGCCCTTGGCAACGGTGAAATGCAGTTCAACTACATGGACAACAAAACCCTGCTCGACGCACAGAAGCATCCCGACCGCTACAAGGACCTCGTCGTCCGCGTTGCTGGCTACAGCGCGTTCTTCACCGAGCTTTGCAAGGATGTGCAGGATGAGATCATCAGCCGAACCGTTCTGACAGAGCTCTAAGGCGTTCGCGGGACAGGAGAGAGAAAATGGAGAACCAAAACATTGGGCGCAAAGCCTTCATATTTAATAAGCAAAAATACAATCTATATGATGGTCCCGGTGTGCGGTCCATGGTCTTTTTCAAAGGCTGTCCCCTGCGCTGCAAATGGTGCGCCAATCCCGAAGGGCTGGAGCGCAAGTTTCAGATCATGCTCAAGCCGACGGCCTGCGTCAGCTGTGGCGCCTGTGTGGCAGCTTGCCCGCAGCACATCCACAGCATCACAGCAAACGGCGAGCATCTGATCAACCGCGCCATCGACTGCATCGGCTGCGGCAGCTGCGTGCGCGCCTGCATGCAATCGGCGCTGAAGGTTGCCGGCGAACAGGTTCCGGTGAGCGATCTTCTCGCTTACCTGGAAGAGGACCGCGTGTTCTACGAGCAGTCCGGCGGCGGTGTGACGCTTTCTGGCGGCGAGGTCACGTCTCAGCCAGAAGCGGCGATCAATCTTCTGGAAGCGTGCAAACGCGAAGGCCTGCACACCGCCATTGAAACCTGCGGCTACGCGAAAAAGGACGTGCTCTTAAGATTTGCAGAAGTCGTTGATCTCTTTCTTTTCGACATCAAGCACATGGATCCGGAGCGCCACGCGGAACTCACCGGCGTGCGCAACGAGATGATCCTCGACAATCTCGAGACGCTGCTTCAGCGCCGTCACAATGTGAAGGTGCGAATGCCGCTCCTGAAAGGGATCAACGACAGCGAGCCGGAGATTCGCGCCGTCATCGATTTTCTCACGCCGTATAAGGATCTGAAAAATTTCAAGGGAATCGATCTGCTGCCGTATCACAAGCTCGGCGTCAATAAATACACGCAGCTCGGCATGGATTATGCCATCGACGGCGATCCGAGCCTTTCTGACGACGATCTCGATCGCATCGAGGGCTGGATCAGCGGATCGGATTTCCCAGTGACGGTGATCAGGCACTAGAAAGGAGCCTGGCTATGAACGACAAACCCATGGAAAGGATCATCCAGGAATCGGTGCCTGGCAAACAGGTCACCATCGCCCACGTGATCGCTTCGCCGATGGCGGATATCTACGAGCGCCTCGGCATCGATGAGCAGGGCGCGCTCGGCATTCTCACACTGACGCCGTGCGAAACAGCGATCATCGCTGCGGATATTGCGACCAAAGCTGCAGAGGTGGAGATCGGTTTTCTCGATCGTTTCACAGGCTCGGTCATCATCAGCGGCGATGTGCAGAGTGTGCAGACAGCCCTCGAGGCTGTCACGGAAACGCTGCAGTCGCTGCTCGGATTTGATACCGTGGCTGTGACGAAAACATGAAGAGAAAACGCATCATGATCGCAGGCCCTGCCAGAAGCGGAAAATCTGCCCTCGCCAATTTTCTCAACGGCGAGGAACGACCGCTGAAGCGCACCCTCGACACGAGCTATCGCCAGCGTACGTTGGAGGTGCCGAGCGCGTATCTCGAGAACACGTGGATGTATCAGCATCTCATTGCCCTCGCGCAGGATGCCTGGTGTATCCTCGTGCTCGTTGATCAGGAAAATCCGCAGCCGCTGTACTCGCCGGGATTTGCACAGATCTTTCGCTGCCCGGTGGTGGGCGTCATCAGCAAATGCGATCTGGCGCCGCAAAACCGAGCACTCGTTGAGCGCCAGCTGGCTGAGATCGGCGTCGCGGCTCCGTATTTTGCGGTGAGCATGGTGACGGGAGAAGGTCTGGAGGATCTCAAAAAATATTTGCAAGAACTGGAGGGAGGGCGGAAGCATGAAGTTCATCACAGAAAATGATCTCAGGGCGCTGTATAAAGCACAGCCCTTTTCATCCTACGATCCGAAGGAAGGGGAACGGCTGACGCCTGGCGCCAGACAATTTCTCATCGACAGAGGGATCAATATGTACGGCGGGCGCAGCGAAAAATCGCAGGCGCGTGCTGCACGATCAGCAGATCCTGTCGGGGCAGCATCCGAGCATGAAAAACGCTGGCTCAAGCTGAAACTGGAAGCGGAGCGCCTGCGATTTCTGCGGGCCGAGAAGAAACTGCTCGCCAGTGATGTGCAGATGGCGCAGCAGCTGACTGCGCTGAGCCGACAGCTTTCGCTGCTTGCGCTCTGCACATCCGACAATTACGAGGTGGCGGATTTATTCTGCACAGGCTGTGCCGGTATGGACGAGGAAAATTTTTCCCAGCCGCTTTCCGATTGTGTTGCAGTCAATGAATTCTGCATGCAGCTGGAACAGGCGGAAACACTGCTCACACTGGCTGAGTTGCGCAGCGACCTGCGCCTGCTGCAGCTGGAGCTCGCTGAGAAGATCCACGACGAAAAGCTGCAGGAAAAACTGACGACGAAATTGAACCAGATCATTAACCGACTGTCACAGCTGATATGTCAAACGATGGGAGGCAGAGCATGTCAGAGGAACGCATGAATTTTACAGCCTGCGACGAAATGGTCGCAGCTTTTGAAAAAGTGATCGCGACGCCGCTCACGCACAAATCTTCGATCTATTACACCAGCGTCGATCTCGGCACTGCCTGCGTGGTCATCGCGGTGCTCGACGAAAACAAGCAGCCGATCGCCGGCGCCATGCGCTACGCAGACGTTGTGCGCGATGGTATGGTCGTTGACTACATCGGCGCGGTGCAGATCGTGCGCGAGCTGAAGGAAGAGATCGAAGCCAAGCTCGGCGTCGAACTCGTCTACGCTGCTGGTGCGATCCCGCCGGGAACCGACACCCTCGACGGCGGCGCTGTGAAAAACGTCATCGAAGGCGCCGGGTTTGAATGCACAAATCTGCTCGATGAATCCACAGCAGCCAATCTCGTGCTCCAGATGAAAAACGGCGCCGTTGTGGACATTGGCGGCGGCACCACCGGGATCTCGATCTTCAAAGACGGCAACGTTTCCTACATCGCCGATGAACCAACCGGCGGCACACATTTTTCGCTGGTCATTGCCGGCGCGTATGGAAAATCCTTCGCAGACGCCGAGCTCTATAAACGCGACGACGCGCATCACAAGGAGCTCATGCCGGTTGTGCGTCCCGTCATCGACAAGGTGGCGACGATCATCAATCGTCACATAGAAGGACACGATGTGGACGCGATCGCGCTGGTCGGCGGCACCTGTTGCTTCACAGGCATTGAAGGCGTCATCGAAAAGCGCACCGGCGTGCCAACGCACAAGCCGAAAAATCCGATGTTCGTGACGCCGCTCGGCATTGCGCTCAGCTGCAAGCCAGAAGCGATCGAGGAGTGAGGGTCATGGATATTCGCATCATCAAGTCGCCGTCGGCAGGCACTGTCGATATTCTGCTCCGGCGCAAGGGCTCGGACAGAAATACCCTGCCGCCCTGCACAGACGCCATCGGGCTTGTGCAGGGAAAAATGATCGACATGGTCGTGGCGGCAGACATTGCAGAAAAAGCGGTGGGCGTCACCGTCGAAGATATTCGCGGCAGCTGCCCGCAGAATATGATCCTGCTGGCGATATTTGGCGACACGGCGTCGGTCGAATCGGCTCTGGCGCAGATCCAGCAGGAAGTACAGGGAGGGACACGGTACACATGCTTACAGCAAAATTGACTGGCCACATCTGGTCGACGCGCAAAGCAGAGTCGCTGAACGGGCTCAAGCTGATGCAGGCGGAGATCATTGGCGGTGGCAGCGATTCCGGCAAACGGATCATCGTCGTCGACATCATCAGCGCCGGCATCGGCGATCGCGTGATCATCACCACCGGCTCCTCTGCCAGACGCATGCTCGGCAATGACGACGTTCCTGTGGATGCCGTCGTCGTCGGCATCATAGATGAAGATTGCAGTTTTGAATAAAGCGGGGTGTGAGAATGAACCTGATAGAACAAATACGGAATGCGGGGGTCATTGGCGCCGGGGGCGCTGGTTTTCCGACCCATGCCAAGCTCGCATCCGAAGCAGAATATATTTTAATGAACGGCGCCGAGTGCGAACCGCTGCTGCGCGTGGACCAGCAGCTCATGGCGCTCTATCCTGACGAGATCATCAAGGGATTTGAGATGGCCGGGCGTGCTGTGAACGCGCAGCACGCGATCATCGGCATCAAGAAAAAGCACGACAAAGTCATCGCGCTTCTGCGCGAGCGCATCCAGGCCCTCGGGCTGGCAGATTTCATCGAGGTGAAGGAGCTGGCGGATGTGTATCCAGCTGGCGACGAGCAGGTGCTCGTTCATGAGCTGACCGGACGCGTCGTGCCAGAGGCTGGCATTCCGATCGCTGTCGGCTGCGTCGTCGTCAATTCGGAGACAGCGCTCAATATCTACAAGGCGAGCCAGGGCCAGCCAGTGACAGAAAAATACATCACCATCGCTGGCGATGTGCCGCGCCGCCTCACTGTGAAGGTTCCTGTCGGAACGCCGATCATCGACGTGCTGAAGCTTTCCGGCATCGACGATTTCACAGACTACGCTGTGATCGACGGCGGCCCGATGATGGGGCCAGTGATGAAAGATCTTGGCGGCTACATCTCAAAGAAAAACAAGGGCTTTATTATTTTACCAAAGCGCCATCCACTCATCGCCAAAAAATCGACGACGCTGGAACAGGCCAGACGCGTGAACAAGGCCACCTGCGAGCAGTGCCGCATGTGCACCGATCTCTGCCCACGTTATCTGCTGGGCCACAACATGCAGCCACACAAAATGATGCGGGCGCAGAATTATTTCACCGGTGATCTCGTAGGAACAGAGCTCGCGCAGCTCTGCTGCCAGTGTAATCTCTGCGAATTGTTCAGCTGTCCAGCCGGGCTCCATCCAAAAATGGCCAACCTCTTTTTCAAAGGGCTGCAGCAACAGGAGGGTATTCGCTACCAGCGCGAGAAAGATGTTTTCGAGCCACGCAGCATGCGCCCCTATCGCCAGGTGCCATCCAAGCGCCTGATCGCGCGTCTCGGGCTGCATGATTTTGACCAGCCAGCGCCAATGAGCGAGGAAACCGTGACGCCGAATGTGATCCGCATCTCCACCCGCCAGCATGTCGGCGCGCCAGCTGTGCCAACGGTCAGCGTTGGTGCGCATGTGGAAGCAGGACAGAAGATCGGCGAGATCGCGCAGGATAAGCTCGGCGCTGCGATCCATGCGAGCATCAGCGGCAGCGTGAGCGAAGTGACACCCTATTATATAGAAGTAAGGAGATAGAACAATGCGGGCAATAGGTATGGTTGAATTTAACAGTATCGCCAAAGGCATCTACGCGGCCGACCAGATGGCCAAGATCTCTGAGGTGGAGTTCGCAGCAGCCACCTCCACCTGCCCAGGAAAATACATCGCCATCGTTCACGGCGATGTGGCGGCGGTGGAAGATTCTGTGCGCATCGGCGAGCGCATGGCCGGCGAGTTCTTCATCGACTCGATCATCATCCCGAACGTCGATCCTGGCGTTTTCCCGGCGATCACCGGCGCAACAATGCCGGAGCGCGTGCAGGCCGTGGGCATCATGGAATCCTTCTCGCTGGCGACGATGATCGTCTGCGCAGATGCGATCCTCAAAGCTGCTGAGCTCGAACCGATCGAACTGCGTCTCGGCAATGGCCTCGGCGGAAAAAGCTACTTCACCTACACCGGCGATGTGGCAGCTGTTCAGGCTGGCACCGATGCCGGGCTGGAGATCGCGAAGGAAAAAGGACTCCTCGTTGATGCCGAAGTCATTCCGTCGCCATCGGAGCTTTTGATCCCAACTTTATTATAAATGACAGAAAATAACGCAGGCGAAAGGATGTGATCCAATGAAAAAACTGATCTGTGCCAAGGATGTGGAACACGCTGTGGCAGCAGGCGAACACGTCATCTACGTGGACGCGAGCACCATCATCACGCCGTCAGCGCGCGACGTTGCCGCAAATGCCGGGATTTCTTTCAGCGAAGGCTGCGCGCCGACAGCGACAACCGCAGCAGATTCTGCGGTGAGCACTGCCTGTGAAAAAACTGCGCCAGAGACAGCGGGAACGCTTGACAGCAACCTGATCTATAAAGCGCTGCAGATCCTTACAGAAAAAGGCATGCTCGGTCAGCTGATGAACGCCGTCGGCGTGGACGCGCCATATGTATCAGAAAGCGACAGCGCCGGCATGGTCAAGCTCGTACGGAGCAATACGGCAAAATTCCAGCCGCTGGATACCGGACATCCCGGTGACCAGGTGTATTACAACGAACTCATCGGCGCTGGCGACGGCGTGCCGCTGAACGCTGGCTTTATGACGATCGATCGCTGCACGTTTTCCTGGAACGTGGACTGTCAGGAGATCTACTACGTCATCGATGGAACCCTGACGGTTGAAAAAGACGGACGTGTTTTCACAGCCGGTGTCGGCGACTGTCTGCTCTTCAAACGCGGTGCGCGTTTGACTTTCGGCACGCCGGGCAAGGTGAAGGTTTTCTATGTTACACATTGAGTACTGACCAAGGAGGTTAATCATGGAAGCTATCGGTATGATCGAAACCTATGGATTGGTCCCTGCCATTGAAGCAGCGGACGCTATGTTAAAAGCCGCCGAAGTGCGACTCTTGGAAAGAGATTTTGTCAAAGGCGGGATCGTCACCATCATCGTTACCGGTGATGTCGCAGCGGTCAAGGCCTCTGTCGATGCTGGCGCAGCAGCTGCAGCGCGTTTGGGCGAAAATTGCTTGCGCACCCAGCACGTGATCCCTCGTCCGCATCCGGAAGTGGGAGAATGCATCGTCAATCCCATCCCGCTCGCAGAGCTCCGCGAACAGGGAGATTGTCCCAGGCGAGGCTTGAGTGAAAAAGCGCTGAGCGCTGAACCGCTAGCTGTCGTCAGGGATGTCGCAGAATCCTCGTCAGAAGATCAGGACGCGATCACCATCGCTGAACTCACAAAAGAAAACCTCGATCGATTGATCGAGAGCCACGGCGTCGCAGCTGTGATGAACGCGCTCGCGTCGGAAAAAGTCGTGGCGCTGAGAAATCTCGCTCGTGAATATGACGATTTGGCGATCGCCGGACGCGCAATCTCCAAGGCGAACAAGGAAACCTTGCTCGCAGAACTCACAAAACATTACGAAGCAGAAAAATGATCACAATAGATAAAGGAGGTCGCCCTTTAAATGGAAAATATTGATTACGATTTACGGTCGGTACAGGAAGCCAGAGATCTGGCCCGCAAGGGACAGATCGCTACAGAAAAACTGGCAACCTACACAGAAGATCAGATCGATCGCATCATCCGCAATATGGTGCGCGTCGCTGAAGAAAATGCTGTGACCCTCGCACAGATGGCAGTCGAAGAAACTGGATTCGGCAAGGTTGCCGACAAAACGTATAAAAACCACATGGCATCCACCCTGCTGTACGATGCCATCAAAGATATGAAGACCATCGGCGTGATCCACGAGGATCCAGCCCTCGGCACCATGGATGTGGCAGATCCTGTTGGTCTGATCATGGGCATCGTGCCATCCACCAATCCAACCTCGACAGCGATTTTCAAATCGATCATTGCCGTCAAAGCGCGCAACGCCATCGTCTTTTCTCCGCATCCATCTGCAGTGAAATGCACCGCACGCGCTGCTGAGCTCATGGCGCAGGCCGCTGTCGAAGCTGGTGCGCCGGAAAATACCATCGGCTGCATCACCAAGACCTCGATGCCAGCGACCAATGAGCTCATGCACTGCAAGGAAGTGAAGATGATCATCGCCACCGGTGGTCCGGGCATGGTAAAAGCTGCGTACAGCGCCGGCAAACCAGCGCTCGGCGTCGGCGCCGGGAATTCTCCAGCGTACATCGAGCGCACCGCCAATATCAAACAGGCTGTGACAAACATCATCGCATCGAAAACGTTTGACTACGGCACGATCTGCGCGTCGGAGCAGTCCATCATCTGCGAAGAATGCAACAAGGATGCTGTCATCGCCGAGCTGAAAGCGCAGGGCGCGTACTTTATGAGCCCAGAGGAAACAGACAAGGTCTGCAAGCTCCTCTTCAAAAATGGCGGCCACGCCATGAACGCCAAATTTGTCGGTCGCTCTCCGCTCGTCATCGCCAGCGCAGCTGGGATTTCTGTGCCGGAAAACACCACCGTGCTGATCGGGCCACAGGGCGGCGTCGGTGATGGCTATCCGCTTTCCTACGAAAAACTCACCACCGTTCTTGCGTTCTACGTCGTCAAGGATTGGCACGAAGCCTGCGATCTTTCGATCGCGCTCCTGCAGAACGGCATCGGCCACACGATGAGCCTGCACACAGAGGACCGCAACATCATCCTCGAATTTACACGCAAGCCAGCCAGCCGCATTCTCGTGAATACCGGCGGCAGCATGGGCGGCACCGGCGGCAGCACAGGTCTTGTGCCATCCTTCACCCTTGGCTGCGGCACCTGGGGCGGCAGCTCGACGTCGGAAAATGTCAGCCCGCTGAATCTCATTAATATCAAGAAGGTCGCCTTCGGTCTCAAAAACTGTGCAACCATGGTTGCGGACGATCCAACCTTCAACCATCCAGAGCTGGGCAGCATTCCTGGCGCTTTCGGCAACACCGCCGTGAATACGCAGCGCATCAGCGCGAGCGCACCGACTGCCTGCGCGGGGAGCACCTATCTTTCCCCTGAGCAGTACCAGAACGGCGGCTGCCAGACAGGCTGCAAAAATGGTGCGAACATCGGCGATGAGATCGACGCCAAGCAGCTGAACGAGATCGTCGAAATGCTCGCAAAAGTGCTGCGAGGTGAGTGAGATGGCCAGCAAGGAATATGAAGTGCTCATGCAGGCGCTGCTCAAAGCCGTGCAGGAGGCTTCCAAAGAAAATGCGGCCAGCAACGCCACTGGCGTGCCGGTGGGGATTTCCAACCGTCACATCCATCTTTCACAGGCGGATCTGGATCAGCTTTTCGGCGCAGGCTATCAGCTGACACCGATGAAAGAGCTTTCTCAGCCGGGACAATTCGCCTGCAAAGAAACAGTCACCATCTGCGGACCAAAGGGCGCGATCGAAAAAGTGCGCGTGCTCGGTCCGGTGAGAAAAGAAACCCAGATCGAGATCGTCGCCGGCGACTGCTTTAAGCTTGGCGTGAAAGCGCCAGCCAAACTTTCCGGCGATCTCGCTGGAACGCCGGGCATCACCGTCGTCGGTCCAAAAGGATCTGTGCAGACGGCGCAGGGGCTCATCGTCGCTCAGCGTCATATCCACATGGCGCCAGCAGACGCGCAGGCCTATGGCGTGCAGGATGGGCAGATCGTCAAGATCCGCGTGGGCGGATTGCGCGGCGGCATTTATGACAACGTTGCCATTCGTGTGACCACAAGTTCAAAACTGGAATGTCATCTCGACACCGAAGAAGCCAATGCGATGGGTGTCGCAGGGACTGTAGAGATTGTTCACTAATTAAAATTAAGAATAAAAAGCAAAATTTAGGAGGAAATCAACATGACTAAGAATGAAGCACTCGGTATGATCGAAACCAAATATTTTTCCGCAAATGCGGTCACATTTTCCGCACCCCGGATATTTGTTTCAAAATAGGCTTCTTCCGGGTGGCCGGGGGTGCGGTGGACCGCTGCCAGATCAAAGATCACATCCTCCGGAGTCGGAACGAACTCAAAATCGATGGGCTTACGCACATCCAGCCGGATATACTGCACCCCATCGTTCTTTTCCACAACGCCCGGCACCACGCCCTCTTCCCCGGGCATCACAAGATCCAGGTCGTAGATCACGTCGCCGGGTCTGACGCATTCCCTCAGCAGCAAATGAATGAGATGGGTGCCGATAAAACCGGACCCACCAAAAAGAATATAATTCATTTTGCCCCTTTCCGGTCAAACACAACGCCCACCGTCCTGAACAGCAGATAGATATCCATCCAGATAGACCAGTTGTCGATGTATTGGACATCCAGCTTGACCACTTCTTCAAAATCATCAATATCGCTGCGGCCGCTTACCTGCCACAGGCCGGTGATTCCCGGCTTCATGGAAAGGCGGCGCTTGTGATGGCTCTCGTACTGCCGGTACTCATCCAGCGTGGGCGGGCGGGTACCCACCAGGCTCATGGAGCCCCGCACAACGTCAAAAAACTGCGGCAGCTCATCGATGCTGGTGCGCCGGATAAAGCGCCCCACCCGGGTGATCCGGGGATCATCCTCCATTTTGAACATCAGGCCGTTCATCTCGTTCTGGGCCATCAGTTCCTTTTTGCGTGCTTCCGCATCCACATACATGCTGCGCAGCTTGTGGATATAGAACACACGTCCATTCCGGCCCACCCGGCGCTGCTTGAAGATCAGTGGGCCGGGGCTTTCCAGCTTGAGCGGGATGGCCACCAACGCAATGATGGGGATACTGATGATGCACCCCACGATGCCGCCTACGATATCCATGGTCCGTTTCAGCACCTGATCCCGCAGCTTGAGTTCCACCGTGCCCATCGTCACAACATTGCCGCCCGCACAGCGGCTCAGTTCCCGGCTGATGCGCACCGCACTGGTCTCATCACAGCAGGCTTTTTCGATTCGATCCAGCACCGGCAGACGGAAATGGACCGTCAGACCCATGCTCTCCATCTCCTCGAGATAGGGCAACATGTTCTCCTCACTCTCCTGCGCCACATCCAGATACACTTCATCCAGCGCTGCCTGCCGCAGCCAGTCCATAAAATTATCGAAGTTCGCTTCGATCTTCACCCCATCGATCTCAGTGTGAAGCTGCTCCGGGGCAGCTTCCAGAATGGCAAGGCCGGTCACACGCTTGGACCAGTCCTTTTTCAGCTCTTCCAGAATGGGGCTTGCGTTCTCCTGCGTAGTCACCACCCCCACAAGGCTCTGAATCCCCTTGGTATAACGGGAGCGCACCAGCATCTTTTTGAGGACAGCATGAGCGCCCGTCATCACAAAGACATCGATGACGGGCACAAACACCAGAAAATAGCGGGAGTGCAGCATGGGGGCCTTGGTCAGCGCCAGGCAGGCCGCATCAATGAGAGTCAGCAAAAAATTGAACGATCACGCAATCTCAACTTCACGGATCGGAGTGCGGTTCACGATATTCTCGCTCTGATCAAATGTAAAAAAGGTCAGAATATAGGCCAGCAGCAACAAGAAACAGGCCTCTACCAGATCGTCCAGCTGGAAGTCTCCCATCTTGTGCAGAACACCTGCGGTCAGCCCCCACGCCAGCCCAATGCTGAGAACCAGAGAGAGCAGATCAATCAGAAACAGGTATCCATACTGCAGTTTTTCACGTTTCGTAATCATACTGTTTCGTTGTCTCCATTTATTTTTACCATTTTATCATATCGGGAGAAGGGTTGCAATAGATGGAGGTCGAATGCAGCACTGCTTTTGTCGGATCACTGCGAATGGATCATGCCATTTCACAAAAGCGCCTTATCGCACCCAAAATGGTCAGCAAAAAGCGCCCTTTCTCTCGCATCACACAAGAGAAAGGGCGCAGTCAAGCTTTATTCAGCTCAGGAGAAACTCCGATCAGCAGTTCTCAGCGAAGTACTTAATGGTACGGACCATCTGAGAGGTGTAGGAGTTCTCGTTGTCGTACCAGGACATGACCTGAACCTGATAGGTGTCGTCGCAGCTACGCTGAATTTTTGCACTTTTCCAAGTAGTTCTTCACAGTTTTGTAACAACAGTTACAGTACCAGATCATACCGTTGTCGTACCAAAACCGGTTTGTTCGTACCAAAATTATATCACGTTTCAGCGTCATTTGCAAGGATTTGATTCGTTTCGCTTCTGACCTGCATTTTTCAGATTTCAGCGTATATTTTTACGACATTCCACGGTTCAAACGCCTTGGGTCTAGGGCTTCCGCCGGGGCAGCAGCTCTCCCAGACACTCTCCTCAGAAGCTCTATGACAGCTAGATTGCCAACATGTTCCTGCTGATTAACTGAAATTTCTCCGGACGTGATTTTGAGCCATGGTGTGGGAAATGTAGCCTATCATGTTCAACCTGGAGCATTTTGCCCGTTCTTTGAGCGAGGCTTTCTTGATTTTCAGGTCAGCTTTCAAAGTATCGATGTTTGTGGAGATAGATGTAATCTCGGTGCCAAAACAACAACTCTTTAACTCCGATTAAAATGACACAATTATTAACTCACATTTGATTCATGAGGATTTGTATCAATATCTTCATGCGATATTTGCGAATCACTTATATTGCATTCCTTATACAAATCTTTTTTTATCTGACTACTGCTTATTTCAGGAGTTCTCGGAAGATAAACCACTTCAACTCCTTCTTCTTTTAGAAAATCGAACTTTCCCTTCCAATCATCTCCCATTACGAATGTATCCACATGGTATTCATGTATGTCAGATTTCTTTTGGCTCCAGCATGTTTCAGGAATCACAAGATCAACATAACGGATAGCCTCAAGTAATTGTTTCCTCTGTTCATATGTGAAATAGGTCTTTTTATGTTTTTCCTTCCAGTTAAACTCATCCGATGATAACACGACGATTAGATAATCTCCTAGCGCCTTTGCTCTCCTCAAAAGATTAATATGTCCATAATGGAGAAGATCAAATGTTCCATATGTAATAACCTTTTTCATTATTAACTCCTCTGATAATCTTTTATAATAGTATCTACAATTCTTTTTGATGACCCAAGGTGTTCCTTTTTTAATTTCTCAATGCAGCATTTTCGCTTCTTTCTTAAATCATCATCTCCATCAAATATTCTTTTTACAATTTTCTCCACTTCATCCCATGAATTAGCAATATACATGCCCTGCAAAAGATATTTATATTCCTCATTAAGTTCTATCTGTGACGAACAATAAATAATGGGTTTATTCATCAAAAAAAACATCGGTATAATTGATGAATAATCCGTAATCAAAATATCAGCCCAATCAAAATCACTTTTTATGTCATTTTGCAGACTAACACTTACATTATTCTGTTTCAATTTATCTAGATATTCATTTTTTTCAGCGTCCGTAATATAACCTTTGTTGACAAAATTTTTCAACATCATTGGATGCGGACGCATCATAAAATTCAAATTGGTATATTCACCAGAAAATCTCAAAAAATCTTCTTTATATTCCAAAAAATGGCTACCACCAATTTTAGGGTCATATGACCATCTAGGTGTCCACAATACATTTTTTATAATTCCTTCTCTAGCAATCTGTTCTGCGTCCAGAAAATATTCTTCAAATGCTGGATATCCCAAATTTAAAAAATGTTGGTACCCTTTTTCGACATTTCTTTTATAGCGTTCATTTAATATTTTTCGAATTTCTTCGGTATCTACAAATTCAAAGTAAACATTTCTAAAGAAATCAGGGTTTGTATTTCCTTCATTAAAATTATTTGATCCAGAGAATCCATACGGAATATAACATATTTTTGTAAACTTTACTACCGTACTGCTTTTCAAGTTTTTAGGCATATGTGCATTATATGGATCTTGGTAAAAAACATAGTCATATCCATTTTTTGAAATATCTAACCATCCGTTTTCATTAGTATATGCAAGTAATACATCTGAAGTTTTATCTCTAAAGAATTGAAGTTCCTTCCCATAATGGGTTGTTAATTCTAGTTCTTGATCATACGAAGGAACTATAATTAATTCACAAATGACATCCTCTCTTGATTTCAGTTCGGTATAGACTGCATCCAATTTGTCCCATGTCTCCGGTTCAAAAACAATAAATCCAATCTTTATCTTTTTTCCCCCACGAGACACTCTCTGAGAATTTTTTTTCAGATAATAGTTTGTCCTAGTATTTAACAGAATTTTTTTTACAACCCGCATAGGTTTTTTTAAAAGTGTTTTAATCATATCAATCCTTCTTCATATTTTGAAATAGTTTCATTAGCTTGTTTCTAAATAAAAACAACACAACAAATACCGCCATGATTATACTATACCGTATAATTGGCATTTCATATAAGCTCATCGCAGCAAATCCAAGTCCTATAAATATCAAAAATAATCCAATCAGTGATTTTATATCATATATATCATTGCTAATTTTCTTCATTCGACATATTTTTAACATATAAATGTAGTCAACAACTGCCAATATAAGGTAACTTGCTAAAGTGGTATATGCAGCCGCAATAAAACCAAATCGAGAGATGAAAAAGGCATTTAAAACAATATTAATGCCTGCTGACAATATTGCCGAAATAGCCAGAAAAATTTTTGCTTCATAGAAAAACAAAAGACAATCAAAAAGATCTGAATAGTAAAGCAATAAAACGCTCATTGCCACAGGCGGAACAACCCACATCGCTTCTGCATATTTTTCCCCCGCCATTATATATATGATTTCCGGTGCTAATGCAATTATTCCTAAAAGCATAAAAGCAATTCCAGCTGACAGAAAAATAGTTACTTTTTTACTACCTGCAAACTCTTTACGATCAATCCTCTCAAAAAGCCATGGGGTGTATGAGCTATGAATTGCAGAAACAACAAATGTTAAAATTGTTGCAAGCGAATATGCTACTCCATATATTGCTGCATCTCCTCTACCACAAATCTTATTTATCATTAAGCGATCTGATTGATTGAAGATCACCTGTGATAGGTAATATGGAATCAGTGGGACATTAAATGAAAATGCAAACTTCCAATATTTTTTTTCAAATGGTCTACGTCCTTTGTAAAGTAATTGGATAAAGATAGCTAAACCCACGAGACAGGTAACCAAGGCGTTAGAGCATACCTTTGCCATTCCTTTTTGTGTAGAGTATATGACAGCAAAAATAGAAACTATTGTACTTAAAACAGCTGTACAGAATGTTACAATAACAACATTTTTATACTGAAACTCAAATCTTTGAAATCCCATCCATGCACTTTGTGCTGTTGCAAATAGCATTTCAACTCCCATTAGAAGTATGAGAAAAAAAGGAAGTTCCAGCCATTGCACCATTATATTCCTAAATAGGATACACAAAATCATATAAACGGCTGTAAGTGTTGTCGAAATCATACACAAAGAGGATAAATATCCATTCCTATCCTCCTTGAATTTGATCATCGCTGTTAATAACGAACCATATGGAAGTTGTAAGGACGTAAATATGACAACAATTGTAGCCGTTGATGCATAAACAGTAGATAAGCCATACTCTTCCGTTGACATCATTCTAGTAAATAAGGGAAGCGTAATCAGCGATAAACATTTCGTCAAAATATTGCAAACTGTATATGCCGTTGATGCTTTAACCTCTTTTGATAAACTTCGGTACTTTTCAATAATCTTCATATTCTTTACTTATTACTCGTTGGAATTTTCCACATTTCATACACATTTGTCCGTCCGCCAAAGCCTTCTTTCTGAGCAATCAAACCCTCATTTAAAATTCGTCCACCCTCTTCTGTTGAAATACCAAAATCGAGCCACTTTTTATTATTTCGGTATTTTTCAATTACTGTGCTCACTGCCAAATCCAATGCGCCAATTTGACGCGCCTCTTCGTTTGCCGCCATATACTGAGTATGTACTACCTGTCCATACTCAAACACAATTGTTCCCGCAATCATCATATCATCTTTCATTGCAGCGTAAAGACGGATATTCTCCGGAAAGTTATCATGTAGAAGGTTTATTTCCTCGGCAGTATGAACAGCTTTTGTGTTGTGATGTTCTAAAAGCACTTTGTTTTCGAGGTCAATAAATTGTGCAAAACTTTCATAATCCGTTTTTTCTTCAATGACACATCCTTCTCGCTTTGCTCTCGAAACCTGCGCTTTACGCCCCTTAGGCATCTTAAGGGGTGCTTCCAGATTGACCACTGTCGAAGATTCAACTTTTACCAACTGTGCACCATTAACAAACAGCGCATACCGATCTTCTTCTGCAGGTTGCTCATGGTAGATGTGGGGAATAATTTTATAATTGATTTCACAGAATCCGTTTTCTCTCGCGTATACAATAAGCTTTTCTACACATTCATCCATAATGTGTTGCTTCATTTTTGCGCCTGTGACAAATCCTCCGTAGGTCAACCCACCATGCGATGTAAGTACTTCTCCTCTTTCAGACATCGGTAGAATTGCGATCAATTCACCCTCTTGATAAAATAGCAACGAATGGTCTTGGAACCGATCCTTGTGATAATCCATATAATCGCGGTCGAACATGAATAGTGGATTTTTTGCCGATCGATTGAATGTATTCCAATTATCTTTTTCTTTTTTCGTATATCGCTCGACAGTAATCATTTTTTCTCCTATCTACTAGCTTTAATATCAAGTTTGTAATAACCTATTTTCTCCCCAATGAAATCAAAAATCATATTTTCAATAAAAGAATAACACATTCCAATGCAATCGCTAATTATAAACACTATCACTGTATTGCAGATCAAAGTCAGCATCAGATTCAGCATACTCATCTGATTCGGATTTGAAACGGGAAGAATTTGAACAAACGACCAATGGACAAGAAAAACCGTAAAGCATCCTTTGCTCATTCGATTGATCACTTGACTTTCCAACTTTAGGTTATGAAATATCATAAACACAGCAATTGCCGCCAGAATGACCATTGGATTCTGATAGTGTTCTGCGTCTATACTACGGCCAACTTTCAATTCCAATATCTTCCAGATAGTCAAAAATGATACTGTACAAAAAATACCAACAAACTTTTTCTCATGCTCCACTGAATATGGTATTTTCCATAATAAGCCGCTATCATATACACCAACAAAAACGTTACAATTGTATAGCCCCATTGCGCCCCCAGTACACCTATTGTAGAAATCCCCATGACACTTCTTCCCAATTGCCTTTCTAAAATATCAACTGCTACTGGTTCCACCGAAAAAATAAGTACGAGAACGGCAATCCATGTTCTATATTGATCTTCGCTTAAATCCATAATCAGCTTATTGACCAATGGACAAATCAAATAAAGTGCAACATATAACGTAACGAAATAGTTCTTTGGCAGCAATGCTCCAACACAGGATTTTATTGACGTTTGTCTTGAAAACACGCTTATCAATGATGTTATTTCCTGAAAGATAATAACTTCTGTCAATAACTGTACTGGTTTTTTTATTGAAATCATGTTAGCTTTCCACATAAAATATCCAGAAATAAAGATAAAGAGATCCACCGCACATACACAAATGCTATTTATCAGTGCGATGCCATATATCTTCCCCCCCTCCCCCCCTATCGTCACATTGGCTAAAATTTCTCCAGGCTCAGCAATATAATGCAGCACAATCACTCCAATCATTGCCATTATCCGAAGCAATTCAACATTTGACTGTCGTTTACCTTGCGCGTTCATTTTTTAGTCTCCTTAATGGAAGTTATTTATTGCTTCAATCACATACTGCACCTGCTCGTCTGTTATGCCATAAAACATCGGCAAGCTCAACTCGGTAGCACTGATTTCCTCTGCAATTGGCAGTTCACCCTGCTGGATACCAAGGTCTGCATAACACTTCTGCATGTGCATCGGGATAGGGTAATGTTTGTTCGTTCCAATGCCCTTCTCATTCAAATACTTTTCAAGTTCATCTCGGCGCTTGCAGCGAACAGCAAAAATGTGCCAGACCGGTTCAGCTTCCGGGATAACATATGGCAGAATCACTTCTTTATTGTGGATGCCATTCAGATACAATTGAGCAATACGGCGGCGCTCTGCATTCATTTTATCCAGGTGCGGCAGCTTTGCAGCAAGGAATGCTGCCTGCATCTCATCCAAACGAGAGTTATTACCCTGATAAATATGATGATACTTGTAATCCGAGCCATAATTGCCCAATGCACGAACTTTCTGTGCAAGTGCCTCGTTGTTTGTCACAGTTGCACCTGCATCGCCCAGTGCACCGAGATTCTTGCCGGGATAAAAGCTGAAGCCAGCTGCGTCACCAAAAGAGCCAATTCGCTGCCCTTTGTATGTGGCTCCATGTGCCTGTGCACAATCCTCCACAATATACAAGCGATGCTTTTTTGCAATTTCCATAATAGGAGTCATATCGCAGGGCTGGCCGTACAGATGGACTGGCATAATGGCTTTTGTCTTTTCGGTAATCTTATCCTCAATTCTGGCTGGATCAATATTAAAGGTACGGATATCGGGCTCCACAAAAACAGGCGTTGCTCCGGTATAGGTAACCGCCAGTGCGGTTGCAATAAAGGTATTGGACGGCACGATCACCTCATCGCCTGCATGAATATCCAACGCCTTCAGTGCAAGCATCAACGCATCCAAGCCGTTTCCTGTACCGACACAATAATTCACATAGCAGAAGTCTGCAAAAGCCTTTTCAAATGCTTCATCTTCCTTGCCCTCGATATACCAGCTGCGCTCATAAACGCGCTCAAACGCTGCGCGCAGCTCAGTATCCAGCTCATGTTCCATAGGCAGAAAACTTACAAAAGGTACGTTCATAATTCTTTATCTCCTTCAATTCCAGTCGTGTCACCGCAATTTTTTACGAAATCCAAGAATTCATCATAATCTCTTATGTAGTCCGATTCGTCATACAATTCCGATGCTAATACTAGCAATACTGCGTCCGACGAGAAATCAAACATCTCTCGCCACATATTGTTAGAGACATAAAGGCCTTCATAAGGCTTTTCCAGCGGAACAACCTTCTTTTCGTGGCCATTATCCAAACGAATCTTGCAGCTGCCGTGAATACAAACCAAAATCTGCTGCAGGCTCTTATGCGCATGGTATCCACGCGTCACCCCATCAGCAGTATCATACATATAATAAACACGCTTAATGCGGAAAGGGATATCTTTGAACTCTTCCAGTGCAACCAATTGTCCACGCTCATCGCCGTGGGGCTGGAATACATATTTTATTACTTGCATACTCACGCATCCTCATTTATCTTGCACTTGATCGCATCATAAAATCTTTGTTGTTTTTCAACTTCTTGATAAACCTTATTTGAATATTGTCTAAATCGGAAACTATGTGTCCGGCAAAAAAACCAGAACCTTAAATGTACTAGCTTGTCAAGAATCCTATCCAAACGCAACTTATGTGTAAATACATTTAATTTTAGACCAAAATATAATCTGTCCAAGCAATTTCCATCGTTAATATAAATTTTATAAAGCTTATGAAGTTCATCCTCAAATGCTTTTTTGGCAGCATCATTCACTTTACGATTGCTAATTGATTTTTCACTTATTCTATACAATACCTGAATGTCTCCAGAAATTTGCACTTTCATATCTGACACATTCTTAAACATACTATACCAAGAAGGGTCATCTTCAAATAATCTAAACTGACTATTTAATTCCCAACACCGTCCTTCATTATAAAGATACTTTGAATAAACTGCTGATGGAGAATGAATCAACATGCTCATCTTAAATAATCTTTGACATTGTGTCTTTGTCAATCTTATATTCATCAGCCAAAATTGTCGTTCCAACTTAGAACGATTAACAACAATTTTATTTCCTATCAAATATGTCGGCAAAGTGCACAGTAATTCATTTGAGTAAAGTTTTTTTGCTGTTTCGAATATATTTTCTGTCGAAAGCAAATCGTCTCCTGCAACAATTTCAAAAGCTTCAGTTTTAATCAACTGCATTATTGCGTTATAATTATATGGGACACCTTTGTTTTCTTTATTATATTTCTTTATGATATTGCAAAACAATTTTTCGTTGTTTTGTAGCCAGTTTTCTACAACTTCTACTGTTTTATCTTTTGAACAATCATCCGTAACAATAATTGTGCAGTCAACGTCTTTTCCATATGTCTCAATCTGGTATTTTATACTTTCCAAGGTTTCACATATAATGCTTTCTTGATTATATGTCATAACTCCAAACACAAATTCGCTCTTTTTCATTTTCTCTTTTCCTTATACCAAATCGTCAAAGTGGCTTGCGTTTCAGACTTTTTTACATCTTATACTTAATCTCCAACGGCCAAAAGCTCAAATTCTACAGACTGGTGGTTTCTGAGTGTTTTTTCAGTTTTACCACTGTACTGTCCTGCGTCTCAAATCCATCAAAATAATGCTTCGTCAATTCAGTCGTCATTATAAAAAATGCTTATCGTATTCTTCGCGGCTGAAAAATAATACGCTTTTCATTTACAACACTTTGACGTAGAAGATATTCATAAGCTCTTTAACCATATTTCAAGTCAAGCTTATCTCTGCACGGTAGTTTCCTGTCGGGCGAGGACTATAACCTTCCAAAATCTTCCTTGCTGTACTTGCAGACACTGTGCTCTTCTATGGACAGGTGGTTGCTGCTTGACATGCTTTCTTCTAAACACCTTTCACAATGCTGTTCATAGACTTTTCCCTACTGATTTTTACTCTTTATGATTCCCTTGTACTCCAATTTTCTTTTAAATCGAACTGGTAGAACTAATATCGCACTAATTTTCTGTCCAACATTTACGCCAAAGCGTTCAATACATTTTTTATTGATCGTAGCAATTTGCTTATCTGTTTTTCCATACCAAGATGCCGCATAATGGTGGATAGTTCTCGTATTTTTAGTTATATTTAATTCGCCACTTTTGTAATTCATCGGGCAAAAGTACTCTGGCGGATAAATCGTAATCCCCTCTACCGTTTGAATTTCTCTATCCGGTTTCCATCCGTGTTGCACCAAAATCCGTGTCGTATAAGTCACAATTGTTGTTGTATCAATCGCACCATTCTGATTTCGGAAATGCCGTTTTTCATAAAAATCAAGCATTTCTTTGTATATGCCTAATCCGGGATTAGCAGCCATGCCTAATCCGGGTGCCACAGTATACAGAGTTTCGCAGCCTAAAAAAGCCCCCTGTTTTAAAATTTCATTCAGCGGTTTAATAATTTCGACATCAGTATCAAAATAAATGCCACCCTTATGATACAAAATCCAAAATCTAGCATAATCGCTCACAAATGCCCACTTTTTTGCCTCATAAGCTTCCCGAACATAATCGCAGCAGTTCAAGTCGAAATTGCTTTCATTCCACTCTCTAATTTCATATTCCGGGCAGTACTTTTTCCATGATGCAATGCACTTTTGCGCCAACTCTGGAAGAGGATTTCCGCCAAACCAGCAATAATGGATTATCTTCGGAATTTTCTGATTCATCATTTTTTCATCCTAACCTTCTACTTTTTCATTCCCAAAAGAATTGATACGGCATAATTCCTTGGGCACTTCGCGCTATTATCAAGAACTCATAGAGAACGAGAAAAACTATCACGCATATATTCACTATCTTCGCTTGTTTTCTGTTTTTCATTTCCACAATCAAATTTGGCAGTATCGTCATCACACTTCCCGTAAAATAATACGGAATTCGATTTACAATTTGCACTGAAAGTGAAATCCAATAGAACAGAACACCTACTGCCAACATTTCATACTCGATTTTGAACTTTCTTATTTTTGTGGATTTTGCCCCCATACTTAAGATCGTGCAAAACATTAAGATGATCAAAAACAGCGCAGGGTGAAGAACATTTCCAGTGTTCGCATATTCGGTCTGCAAATAGCTCGAATATCCAATCAGTCTTGCCCCGATTTCCGTTAATATTCTTCCGAAAACTGCACAAATACCACATAACGCTACAATCATTATAGACAGCGACAAATTTATCTTACATTTCACAAAGGAAATCGGAAGTAGCAAAAAGAAAACTGCAGCACTCGAATGGAAACTCATTGCTATTAAAATGATCAATATATACCGAAAATATTTTCTCTCATCCAGCAAACTCACTGCTTGCAGAACAATTCCTATCGCCAACGCTTGCCGCACCAGACTGAACTCTAGGAAATAGAACATTAAACTCGCAAAAATGTATATTGAAAGGTATATATCTTTCGAATTTCGGATTATATAACGATAAAACAACACCATAGTCGGTATTGCCCATGCTGCCAGATATTCCGTATATGTTGTGCATATGTTACCTAGCAGATGTATATACGCTCTGCTGCCCGCCTCAATCCAATAGATTTCAATATCATTTTTGCTCCATTCAAGCAGTTGAATATACATCGCTGTGTCTATACCAACCGTTTCTTTTCTCAATGAAACAATAGCCGCCAACTGAAGAAAAGTAATTATTACGAAAAGCTTTTTCCCGCATTTTAAGGATCGCCTTTTCAACACGAAGCCTTCTGCAATCATCAAAAAATAATTTATTATAAAAATCATATCATTCAAATGCACTCTAATGTCAGCAATACTTTTCTGCTCATCGGCATTTTTGACGTAAGTAGCTGGAAGTAATCTTTTCGGACTTCACTCTTCAGTCTTTTGTAAATACTTTTTAGATTTTTATTTTTCTTGTCATATCCACGAATTAGCATTTTAGAAAGCATTGTAAAATTTGCTCTTTTTCTCGCCAAAATAGCAAATCTCAAATAATCCGGATGTTCCTGTTCAGTGCGAGTTACAACACGATCCCATACGGAAAGATAGTCCAAATCTTTTTCCGAAAAAGTAGAACGTGTAATTCCACTGTTATTCACGAAATAATGATGTAGGATTTGATTTGTTTCCACCATAAAATCCGCTCTTGTATAAAACTCATAACTTGCTTCTACATCTTCGTTTAAAGTAATTACATACCTAAAGTTATCTAAAATGGAAGTTTTTATAAGCTTATTCCACACACCTGTATTACTTGGCTCTCCGTTTACCCGAAAAAAATAATCAAACATTTTTCTTTTGTCATAAACGGTTATATATTCTTTTGGCTGAATAACTTGAAAATCGGGGATTGCATCTTGCCTTGAGGCACACGCCGTAATTTTTGCCTGCGGATACTTTTCAAAAAGACTCCTTAAGACTTCGAGAAAGTTCAATTCGATCCAGTCATCGGAATCAATAAAGCATACATATTTTCCGCACATTACATCCATTCCTGCATTTCGCGCAGAACTAAGACCGCCATTTTTCTTGTGAATCACTCGAATTCGCTCATCACGCTCTGCCCACGCATCACACAGGGCAGGACAATTATCCGGAGAGCCGTCGTCAACAAGAATAAGTTCAAGGTCAGGATAGGTCTGATTTACAATAGACTCTATGCACCGATCAAGGTATTTTTCAACCTTATAAACTGGGACAATCACACTGATTTCAGGCATCATTATCTCCTAATTATTTCTTAAATTTCGATACTTTCTAATCCCATTGAATATATACCAGCACTCATAATAGATCGCTTCCATCAGATTTAGCCCGACATACCGATATGTATTCCAGTTCATCCTCGCGGCCTTGACCTTATTGCCTGACTTCGATGACTTTGCAATTCTGTAGATAAGCAACGGCTCATCCACACCATAGGCTTTCGTTCCTTTTTTCAGGATGCTGAGCCAGATGGCAAAGTCCTCGTGCATCCCATCACCGATTGCATAGTGCTTTGCATATAATTCTTTACGCACCAGCGCAGAGGAATTGGATAATACATTTTGCTTCAGCAACTGACGATAAGTGACTTCTTTCGGAGCATGAAGATACCAATCAATTGGATGCCCCTCCGAGTCCATAAAAGCGGAACCCGTAAAAAGCAAATCAGCATTCGTTCTCCTTTGAAGCTCAATCTGTTTCTCCAGCTTTTCCGGTTCCCATGCATCATCACTATCGAGAATCGCAATCCAATCCCCCTTCGCTTCTTCCAAACCGTGCTTGCGTGTGTAGGATACGCCACTGTTCTTCACATTAGAAATAAGGCGGACACGACTATCCTTGGCCGCAATACTTTTGACCAACTCTGCCGTTCTGTCTGCTGAGCAATCATTGACCACAAGAAGCTCAAAATTCGTGTAAGTCTGGCTCAAGACTGAGTCAATCGCCTGCTCTATTGTTTTTTCTGCATTGTAGGCAGCCATAATGATGCTAATCAGGCCAAAATCATTTTGCATCATACGTCAGTCTCCTGCCCCATCGCCGTGGTCGCACCTTCTGCCACACCTTCCGTGCTCTCCGGCATAAACAAAATCTTTACCGTCGCCAGCATGATTTTCAAATCCTCGATCAGGCTGGGATGCGCAATGTACATCAAATCCATCTGCAGCTTATCGTAGGGGGTGGTGTTGTACTTGCCGTACACCTGTGCATAACCAGTCAAACCAGCCTTTGCCTGCAGGCGCAACGCAAACTCTGGCATCTCTTCGCAATACTGGGCAGCGATCTCAGGGCGTTCCGGGCGTGGGCCGACAATGGACAAGTCTCCCTTCAAGATATTGAGAAGCTGGGGCAGCTCGTCCAGACGGCAGGCGCGGATGATATGGCCGACCTTCGTGATACGATCATCTTTGTCACCAGTGGAAAGACGCGCCACACCATCTTTTTCGGCATCCACACGCATGGAGCGGAATTTCAGGATTTCAAACTGCTTGCCGTCTTTGGTCAGGCGAACCTGCTTGTAAAAAGCAGGACCACCATCGGATTTGACTGCAATAGCCGTAATCAGAAACACCGGACTCAGGATAACCAGTGCTGCCAGTGAGATCACAATGTCCATTGCCCGTTTCACAAACAGAAATTCCGGGCTTGCCATATAGCGACCCACACGCAGCATAGGCAGATGGAACATATGCATCGGCTGGGCACCGCTCATAATCACATCGCCCACACGAGGGATCACGAACACATTGATACCCTGTCCCACACAGTATTTCAGGATGATATTGCGCTCATGGCTGTGGACACCGCTGATGAACACGCTCTGCATTCCATCCAGCAGGCTCAGGTCGTTCAGGCATTCCTCCACGTTCAATGTCATCTTGACATCGTATTTTTTCGAGAGGCCATATTCATTGATGAGCTTTTCCAGTCCATGCCGGACATCGTAGACCACTGCGGTGGGCTGAGGCGGAAAAGTCCGGAAATACCAGGTATGGGCGCATCTTGCCCACAGGGTTGCCATCATGACCTGTCCGGCAATCGCTGCGATGCCCGGCAGAAGATTGCAGAGCCGCCGGGCCATCAGGCAGATGACAATGTACAGAATGCCATCCGTCGCCATTGCCGCCAGTACCTGTCCGTAGATCAGCTCTGAGATGCGCTGCAAAGACATCCAGAACGCATCGTAGACTTTACCCAACAGAAAGAACAACACCGCAAACAGACCGATCATGGCCCAGTTGCCCTTCCAACCAAACTTTGCATAGACCTGATACGAATAATACAGCTCCCAACAAAGTGCAAACGGAATTGTAATCATTACCAAATCGATGATTTTTACGATCTTCAACATCACATCATGCTGAAATTTTGACATAATACCCCAATAACTCCTTTAGCTTTTTCTTTTGTTCTTCGCTCAACTTTTCAGGCTCGCCTTGCAGCAACCGCTTCTGGTTGTATATCCACCGGCCAAGCCAGATGCCATCCGCAGTCTTATATTTCGCCGGAATCTCCAGATTTCCATATTGCTTTTTATATTCCTGCGCCAGTTCGTACCGGTGCTGCCACGAGTCCGGTTTCTCCCACTGCATTCCAACGGCATCCAGCAACTCAATGCGCTCTTGTGATAAAATTGCATTGCTCTTCTCCGGATTCCGATATGCATACTGCTGCCGCCGCACCCATTTTCCAAGGGCATAGCCCTCCGGCGAAATATAAGCCACCGGAATGTCAAGGTTTCCATTTGCCTCAAAATATCGTTTCGCTGCCTGATAAACCTCATTCCACTGTCGGTCATAGCGACTGCCCCACTGCATTCCTATGGTTTCCAGTCGTTTGATCTGATCCGCAGACAACTTTTTCTGCTCATAGGCTAGTTCTTGATTTTGAATCCAGCGGCCAAGCGTTTTTCCATCTGCTGTTTTATAATCTCGTGGAACATCCAGATTTCCATACTCCTGCGCATAGGCTGCCGCAAGTGCATACCCTTGTTCCCATCGGACATCAAATACCTTCCACGCCATCCCCAACTGATTCAACTGTCGGATGCGTTCTTCCGTCAGCTTTCCATCGCTTCGGCGTTTCCGCGCATTGTTGATCCACTTTCCCAGAGGATAGTCATTTTTCGTTTTGTATTTCGCCGGGACCTGCAAATTCCCAAACTGTTCCCAAAATTTTCGCGCTTCTTCCAGGCCGTGCTCCCATGCGGCATCGTTGCGGTTGCCCCATTCCATCCCGATGCTGTCCAGCCGTGCAATCTGTTGCTCGGTCAGGTTACCAGAAATCTGTCCTGCACGGACACGGCGCTGGGTCGTCAGCCACTCGCCAAGACTCAATCCAGCCGGCGTAGTATAACGCTTTGGAATATTCAGGTCGCCATGCTCCGCATA
>OGWU01000394.1_pt1 | contig 29571 bp, 29 predicted proteins | sample 1576071 | NCBI WGS metagenome assembly OGWU01 (sample SAMEA3541582, study PRJEB24748) | human gut metagenome | biome: human gut; feature: human-associated habitat; material: faeces | place: China | collected 2012
CCAGTGGGCGTGGGCGAGCGGCTTTGCGGCAGGCAGGGCGGCAGCAGCCCGGCAGTCCTGCTCGCAGGAATGAAACTTTGGAAAGGAACGTACATGAATAAAATTCGTATTTCACAGATAAAGCTCCCGGTGACTTACACGGAGCAGGATTTAAAGCAGGCGTCGGCAAAAGCGCTGCACATTTCTGCAGCGCAGATCAAGTCGCTTACCATCCGTAAGCGCTCTGTTGATGCCCGAAAAAAGCCGGATATCCGTTATATTTTTACCGTGGATGTTGAGACGGCAATGGATGCGCACGTCCTGTTGAAAAAACAGAAGAGCGCTGATATTTCCCTTGCGGAGGATATTGTCTACCAGTATCCGGTGCCGGGAAGCGAGCCGCTGCCAGATCGTCCGGTAATCGCGGGCTGCGGACCTGCCGGGCTTTTCTGCGGACTTCTGCTGGCGCGCTGCGGCTACCGCCCGCTTATTTTAGAGCGTGGCGAGGACGTGGATACCCGCACCAAAACAGTAGAAAATTTCTGGAAAACCGGAGCGTTAAAAGAAAATTCGAACGTCCAGTTCGGCGAGGGCGGAGCCGGAACCTTCTCGGACGGCAAGCTGAACACACTTGTAAAGGATCATGCCGGCAGAAACCGTTTTGTCCTGGAAACCTTTGTGAAGGCGGGCGCCGATGCGGACATCCTCTATGTAAATAAACCGCATATCGGAACCGACGTCCTGCGCACAGTTGTGAAAAATATCCGGCAGGAGATCGAATCACTTGGCGGCGAGGTGCGCTTTGGTCAGCAGATCACCGATTTTTCTGTAAAAAGCGGCCGGCTCACAGGCATCACGGTAAACGGCAGGGAAACGCTGGACTGCAGCGTGTGCGTCCTCGCGATCGGGCACAGCGCCCGCGACACCTTTGCATTGCTGGAAAAAAAGCAGATTCCCATGCAGGCAAAGGCGTTTGCGGTCGGACTGCGCATCGAGCACCCGCAGGAGATGATTGATTTCTCCCAATATGGCTTGCGGTTTGGCGCCGGGCAGCTTCCGGCCGCCGACTACAAGCTCACCGGTAAGCTGAAAAACGGCAGAGGTGTGTATTCCTTCTGCATGTGTCCCGGCGGATACGTTGTCAATGCCTCCTCAGAAAAAGAATCGCTTGCCGTCAACGGCATGAGCTACCGCGCGCGTGACAGCCGAAACGCGAACAGCGCGGTCGTCGTCACCGTCACACCGGATGATTACCCGGAGAAGGGCGTGCTCGGCGGCGTACAGTTTCAGAGAAATCTGGAGCGCTTTGCATACCGTGCAGGCGAGGGGAACGTGCCGGTGCAGCTTTTTGCAGACTTTCAGAAGCGGCAGAAGAGCAGCAGTCTCGGCGAGGTGGAGCCTGCCATTAAGGGAAAATGGCAGCTTGCCGACCTGCGCGCAGGACTTCCGGCTTTCCTTGCGGACTCCCTGGAGGAGGGCGTGCTGCTGTTCGATCATAAGATCAGGGGCTTTGCGCGCGGCGATGCCCTGTTTTCCGGAGTGGAGAGCAGAACCTCCTCACCGGTGCGGATATTGCGCGGCGACAACTTCACCTCCCCCTGCGCCGAAGGGCTTTATCCCTGCGGGGAGGGCGCCGGATACGCCGGAGGCATCACCTCGGCGGCGGTGGACGGCATGAAATGCGCGGAGGCGATCGTACGAAAATATTGTCGGCTGTAGCATGGTGCTCCCCTCATAGCCTAGCCGGGGAATTCTTCAGCCATGCAGACCACAGCCCGCCTTTTTCAAAGGCGTCGCTGCTGCGCAGCTTACGGCTGTGGTTGCTGGCTATACGCCATATGTCAAATCACAGAAACGTCTGCTTACATGCAAGCATGAGACAGCCATTTCTGTGATTTGCCGCATGGCTGAAGAGTTGGTCACAAATTTTTAAGGAATTGACGTATATACTTTTTTTTAAAAATGTGCTATCATGTGGTATGATTATAAGGCATAATTTGTTTTCCTGCCGGGAAAGAGTCTTTATATGCTATGAATCATACCACAATGAAACAGATACCGGACGACGAACGTCCATACGAAAAATGTCTGAAATCGGGCGCTTCCTCGCTTACAGACGCAGAATTGCTTGCAGTGATCCTGCGCACGGGAGCACAGGGGACGACCAGCGTGGAGCTTGCCAGGGAAATTCTGAACTGCTCCAAAACGCAGCCCGGGCTTCTCGGTCTTTATCATCTTTCCCCTGCCAGTCTTCGCAGCATCAAGGGCGTCGGCAAAGTAAAGGCGGTGCAGATCCAGTGTATCACCGAGCTGTCACGCCGCATTGCAAAAACAGCCGCCGCGGAGGGAAACACCTTCAACAGCGCGCAGGCAATTGCCGGGTATTACATGGAGGATTTTCGCCATCTCGCGCAGGAGCAGGTTTTTCTTTTAAACTTTGACACCAAGGGAGAGCTGCTCAGTGAAAAAATGATATCCATGGGCACCGTCAGTCAGGCGTGCGTCTCGCCGCGTGAAATTTTTCTGGAGGCGCTTGCATGCCGTGCAGTTTATGTGATCCTGCTGCACAACCATCCGAGCGGCGATCCGCAGCCAAGCCCGGAGGACAGACTTCTTACCATGCGGCTATGTGAGACGGGAAAGCTTCTGGGGATCCCGCTGATGGATCATATTATTCTCGGAGACAGATGTTATTTCAGTTTCCGTGAAGAGGGGATAATTAAATAGTTTACGAGGGATGAATATGTTATTTCACAATGCACTTGGGATTGATCTTGGTACAGACACCATCAAGATCTGCGACCGGAAAAAACGCATTACGGTTTGTGAAAAAAATATGATCGCGGTCCGGGGCGGCAGGGTACTTGCCATCGGGGATGCCGCATACGATATGTACGAAAAGACTCCGGCGGACGTTCAGGCGGAATGCCCGATGGTTCACGGAGTGATCGCCCAGCAGAAAAATGCCGAGGTGGTATTGTCCCGCCTCATCCGGCGCAGCCATCGTTTTCTGTCCGGGCGACCTGCCATTTATATCGCCGTTCCGCGGGATATTTCGGCAGTGGAGAAGCGCGCATATTATAATGTACTTACCGGCACTGTCCGGGCCGGGAAAATTTATCTGGTAGACAAGGGCATTGCCGACACCATCGGCGTCGGCGTTTCCATAGAATCCCCGCGGGCGAGTATGCTCGTCAACATTGGCGCCGGAACGACAGAGATTTCCGTCGCGGCAGGCGGAAAAATCCTGCTCAGCAAAACGCTCCCGATCGGCGGACATACGCTGGATGAAGATATCTCTACCATGGTGCGGCGAATGTATCACCTGAACATCGGCATGAAAACGGCGGCGGTTCTGAAAAACCGGCTTTCCTATATGATCGACGGCCCGGCGGATTCCCTCACGGTATTCGGGATCAGCACCATTTCCGGAGTTCCTGTCAGCGCAGAAATCACATCCATGGCAGTCAGCCGTGCCATTGCCGGTACAATAAAAACAATCACCGATGAGCTTCGCGGAATCATAGACCGGCTCCCGCCGCAGTTTCATCACGACATTCTGGAAGCGGGGCTCTGTCTTACGGGCGGTACCTCATTGATTCCAAATCTGTCCGACTATATGCGTCATGAGCTTAATATCCCGATTTCCATGGTGCGTGAACCGGGGCTTACCACCCTGCACGGCATACAGACGATCATGAACCATCCGGAGCTTTCAGAGTGTACGTTTTCACTGAAGGATCTGACCGGAACGACGATATAAAATACTTACAACACAGAGGTAGCTATGAAGAACCATCACATAAAGAGTAAAACGCTGCTGTTTATTCTTTCGATTGTCAGCGGCATCATCATTATACTGAGCTTTGTGCTTGACTTTTCGGTTAATCCGCTCAACTACGCGGCAGGATACGTACTGACGCCGCTGCAGTCCGGCGTCAATCAGGTGGGCGGCTGGCTTTCCGACAGGATGGATTATTTTGAGGATAATCTGAACCTGGCGGCGGAAAACGAGAAACTGCAGGCACAGGTGGACGAGCTTACCGTGGAAAACACGCAGCTTTTGCAGGACCGCGAGGAGCTGAACAGTCTGCGTGACCTCTACGCCCTCGACCACAAGTACGAGAGCTATGAAAAGGTCGGCGCCCGCGTGATCTCCAGAGAGAATGCCGGGAACTGGTTCAGTATGTTCACGATCGACAAAGGTGCGAACGACGGGATTGCGGTCGATATGAACGTTATCGCAGGAGCCGGGCTTGCCGGCATCATCACGGAGGTCGGTCCGAATTACGCAAGGGTGCGCGCGATCATCGACGATTACAGCAATGTGAGCGCGGAGATCTCCGAGACACACGACACCTGTATCATCGCAGGCGACCTCTCGCTGATTGATGAAGGCCGGGTAAATCTCGTAAAGCTGAACGACCCGGATTCCAAGGCGAAGGTCGGGGATACGGTCGTGACGTCCAACATCAGCGACAAGTTCCTTCCGGGCATTCTGATCGGTTATATCAGCGAGATCCATACCGACTCCAATAATCTGACGCGCTCCGGCTATATCTCACCGGTCGTCGATTTTAAGTCGATCAAGGAAGTGCTCGTCATCAAGAATTTAAAGCAGACCGCAGAATAGGAGGGCAGTGCAATGAGAACAAAGCTGATTCTGTTTGCCACCATGCTGGTCTGCCTGCTGCTGCAGTGCTCGCTGCTCCCGGCGATCTCCATCGCCTCCATCACGCCGAATCTGATGATCGTTTTTACGGTTTCCTTCGGTCTGATGCGCGGGAAGCGCTCCGGGCTGCTCCTGGGCTTTGTGTGCGGACTTCTTACCGATCTTATGCTGCCGGATCTGTTTGTCGGGCTGCGCGCCTTCGTCTATATGTTTATCGGATATTTCAGCGGTTACTGCTATCATATTTTTTATGACGAGGACATCAAGATGCCCGTGCTTTTAACTGCGGCAGGCGATTTTGTGTATGGCTGTCTCTTTTACATTACAAAATTTCTCCTGCGCGGCAGGATAGACCTGTTTTACTACATCCGGCGCATTATCCTGCCGGAAATGATTTATACGATCCTTCTTACGATTATTTGCTACCGCATTTTCCTGCTGCTGAACCAGAAACTAGAAAAAATGGACAAAAGGAGTGTAGGCAGTTTTGTTTAAACGTTTTCGAAAAAGAGTTGCAACATTATTAAATTCCAGATTGCTGATTCTCAGTGTCCTGTTTGTGGTGCTCGCATGTGTGCTGGTGCGCAGGCTGTTTGACCTGCAGATCGTCAACGGCGAGACCTACCAGGAGAGCTTCACCACGCAGATCCGCAAGGAAACGACGATTCCGAGCACGCGCGGCTGTATCTATGACAGTGACGGCAAGCTGATCGCATACAATAAGCTTGCGTATGAGGTGACGTTCCAGGACGTCGGCAGCTACGAGGGCAGGAATTACCGCGATCCTGATACGAATACCGAGGAATACCTGTATGCGAGCGACGTGCGCAATCTGACGATCAACGGTTATCTCTACCAGATCATGCAGATTTTATACGCAAACGGCGACGATGTCTATACCGGTGATTTTGCCGTTGAGCTTGACGATGCGGGAGAATATTCCTTTACAAAGAGCGGCTACAACCTGTTGCGCTTTAAGGCGGACGCTTACGGAAAGCCGTACACCACCATGCCGGAGGATGAGGAGGTCGATTCCACGCTGGTGCTGACGTCTGAGGAGGCTGCAGTGACGGCGGATGAGCTGATCGCGCAGCTTGGCGGCAAAGACATGTACGGCGTCACCACGCTGGCGGATTACCCGGCGGAGCTGCTGGCGGAATACGGGCTTGTGCAGAACATTTCCAAAGAGGACCAGTTGAAAATGATCGCGATGCGCAGTGCGATCAACCAGAACAGCTACCAGAAATATGTCTCCACCACGATTGCGCGCGACATTTCCGAACAGTCGATGTCCAGTCTGATGGAGAGCAAGGGCTATTATGTCGGTGTGGATGTGATTGAAAGCTCTATCCGTGTGTACAACAACAGTCCGTATTATTCCAATATCATCGGCTATACCGGACAGATTTCCGCGGAGGAGATCGAGTCCCTCAACGAGGAGCTTGGCAGGGAGGTATACGATATCAATGATATTGTCGGGAAGGTTGGCCTGGAGGCGTATTTTGAGACGCAGCTTCAGGGCACCGACGGCAAGCAGGTGGTTTATGTAAACAACCTCGGAAAGGTGCTGCAGGAAGATTCTGCTGTAGAGCCGCAGGCGGGAAATGATCTGTATCTCACGATCAAATCCGATTACCAGGAGGCGGCGTATCATCTGCTGGAGCAGTATATTGCCGGTATCATTTATGATAAAACATTGGATCTAAAAGAATTTGATAACGAGTCGGTCAGCACGGATGATATTGTTATTCCGGTATACGACCTGTACTATGCGCTTTTTGAAAATAATATACTGAGCGTCTCCCATATGGAATCCGGCGAGGCGACGGAGCTGGAGCAGCAGGTTTACCAGATGCTCCAAAAACGGGAAGAAGAGATTTTCGACGATCTGCTCGCCGAGCTTCTCTCTGATTCGCCGCGCCCGTACAGCGAACTGGATACGCCGATGCAGGTCTACATGTCCTACCTTGTGGATACAACGCTGCCGGAGCTTGGCATCTTAAAAACAGATTCGATCGACAAAACGGACGACACCTATATCGCCTGGACAAACGACGAGAGCATCAGCTTAAAGGAATATCTGACTTATGCGATCTCAAAGGACTGGCTGGACGTTTCCGGCATCATGGAGGAGAGCGAATTCTGGGATTCGGACGAGATTTTTACAAACCTCTGCGCTTATCTGGAGGAATATATCGCCGACGACCGTGCCTTCAGCAGAACCGTCTACCGCTACATGGTGGAGGATGACACGTTAAGCCCGCAGACGCTCTGCCGTCTGCTGTTTGACCAGGGCGTTCTGGAGATGGACGAGGCGGCATACAGCGGTCTGCAGGACGGCAGCGTTTCAGCCTATGATTTCATCCGCGAGAAGGTGTATTATCTGGAAATCCCGCCTTCCAAATTTGCGGTGGCGCCGTGCTCCGGCTCGCTTGTGGTGGTGGATCCGAACAACGGCAATGCGCTGGCGGTCGTTACCTATCCGGGCTACGATAACAACCGGCTTGCAAACGATATGGATGAGGAATATTTTGAGGAGCTGGTATCTGACGCCTCCAGCCCGTTCTATAACAAAGCAACACAGGAATTGACAGCGCCCGGTTCTACCTTTAAAATGGTAACAAGCGTTGCAGGTGTCATGGAGGGCGTGATCGGCGTGGATGAGGCGGTTAACTGTACCGGTAAATTTGAGGATGTCGACCCGCCGATCAACTGCTGGATCTATCCGGGGTATCATGGAGCGCTGACGCTCTCGACGGCGCTGCAGGAATCCTGCAACTATTACTTCAACACCATCGGTCTGCGCCTGGGCGACGTGGGCGATGCAGACGGGAATAAGGACGACGCCACCGGTATCGCAAAGCTCACAAAGTATGCCGAAATGTTCGGCCTCGGCGATGAGACCGGCATTGAGATGGATGAGAGCACTCCGCAGATCTCTGATAACGCGATGGCTCCCTCCGCAATGGGACAGGGACGCCACGCCTATGCGACCATACAGCTTGCAAGATACGTGGCAACGATCGCCAACGGCGGCACCTGCTACGATCTGACGCTGCTGGATAAGATTACCGATTCCGAGGGGCGCACTGTTCTGGAACAAAATCCGACAATTCACGGTTATGTGGAAGCAGACGATTATCTCTGGAACGCGATCAAGACCGGCATGAATCAGATGGTAAAAAATAATACGTATATCCAGGATGTTGGTATTGAAATGGCAGGAAAGACCGGTACCGCCGAGGAAACGGGCGTACCGAGCCACGCGCTGTTCGTCGGCTATGCGCCGTTTGACGAGCCGCAGATCGCGATCGCCTGCCGTATCACAAACGGTTATTCGTCCGGTCTGGCTGCGCTGCTTTCAAAAGATATGATACAGTACATCTTCAATCTTAAAGATAAAGATGAACTGATTACCGGTCACGCCTCCTACAACGGCGCGATCAGCGGCGCAAGAACTGACTAAGCAAAAAAGAGTGGTGTAGCGATGAAAAATAGTCCGGTAATAATCAAAAGCAATAAATATGGACTGGTTGTGCGTCTGGATGCCGATCTCCCGTTTGCCGAGCTTACGGAGGCGGTCGCCGCAAAATTTAAAGAGGCAGATAACTTTTTTAAAGACGCCAGGATGGCGGTGACATTCCAGGGGCGTGTGCTGACGAAGAACCAGGAGGATCGTCTGGTAAACGCGATCGTCATGAATTCCCACATCCATGTGATCTGCATCGTGGATGAGCGGCCGGAGGAAGCACAGTATTATGAGCATGCAATCCGGCTTGCCGGTGAAGCGGAGGCGCGGGAAGGACAGTTTTACCGCGGAAACCTGCGCGGCGGGCAGACGATAGAATCGGAGACAAGCATTGTTATTCTCGGCGATGTCAATCCCGGCGCATCAGTGGTGTCAAAGGGAAACGTCGTTGTGCTCGGCTCCTGCCGGGGCAGCGTTTATGCCGGAGCCTCCGGCAATCGCGATTGCTTTGTCGCCGCTCTTGTGATGAAGCCGGTCCAGATAAGGATCGCCGACAAAATGGCGCGCAGCGCTATTACAAAGCGCTCCGACAGCGCGGAATACGCGCTTGACCCCAAAATAGCTTACATAAAGGATAATCATATTTTTGTAAAGAACCTTGTGCGCAGCACGCTGGAGGATATGCTCGGCGCCGCCGCGCAGGAGGAGGACGCGCCAAAAGACGGCTGATACGTCCGTCTGCGTACAGTAAAACATAGGATAAGCAGGGAAATGCCCGGATTATGCTGTGTGGAGGAAGAAAAAAATGAGTGAAGTAATTGTAGTGACATCCGGTAAGGGAGGCGTCGGAAAAACGACAGCCACCGCCAATATCGGTACCGGACTGGCAAAGCTTGGCAAAAAGACGGTTCTGGTGGACACGGATATCGGACTTCGGAATCTGGATGTGGTGATGGGACTGGAAAACCGGATCGTATACAATCTGGTGGACGTCGTCGAGGGAAACTGCCGCTTAAAGCAGGCGCTGATCCGCGACAAGCATTATCAGAACCTGTTTCTGCTTCCGGCGGCGCAGACGCGCGACAAATCCGCCGTCACGCCGGAGCAGATGGAAAAGCTGACGGACGACCTGCGGCAGCAGTTTGACTATATCCTGCTGGATTGTCCGGCGGGAATCGAGCAGGGATTCCGAAATGCCGTAGCGGGTGCAGACCGCGCGATCGTCGTGACGACGCCGGAGGTTTCCGCGATCCGCGACGCAGACCGCATCATCGGCCTTTTAGAGGCGGGCGGCATGAAGCAGATCGACCTGCTGATCAACCGGCTTCGCCCGGATCTTATCAGCCGCGGCGATATGATGTCGGTGGAGGATGTCTCCGAAATTCTTGCGATGCCGCTGATCGGCGCAGTACCGGACGACACAAACATCGTGGTGTCCACGAATCAGGGGGAGCCGCTTGCCGGCACCGACACGCCCTCGGGACAGGCATTTTTCAATGTGGCGAGACGGATTTTGGGAGAACCGGTGGAAATTCCCGATTTTTCCAAAGGAAGCTCCTTCTTCCAGAAAATGAAAGACTTTTTCCGGAAGGGTTAGGAGGGTGTTTCCATGCGTACAAACAGGACTTCTTGTACCATTGCCAGAGACCGGCTTGAGCATATGCTGCTTTCCGAAAAGCTGCAGGTAAGCCCGGAGGTACTGACGCAGATGAAACGGGAGCTGCGCGCCGTCATACGAAGGTATATAAGTGCGGAGCACACCCGCCTGAATGTACAGATACAACTGATAAACGAGACAAAGCAAGGGGCAGAACATGTTAAAACAATACAAATTAAGGGATTATAAATTCAGATTAGTGCTTTGGACAACACTGCTCTCCATCATCGGCATCCTGGTCATCGGCAGCGCCGACAAGTCGCTGCAGGACCGGCAGATTGTCGGTCTGATCGGCGGACTGGTCATCATGGTGGTCGTATCGCTGATCGACTACGTCTGGCTGCTGCGGTTCTATTGGATTTTCTACGCGATCGGTCTTGGACTGCTGGCGGCGGTCCTTGTCGTCGGCTCCTCCGGCGGCGGCGCTACCCGCTGGCTGAACATCGCCGGCATTACAATGCAGCCGGCCGACCTTATGAAAATCTTTCTGATCATGTTTTACGCGCAGTTTTTTTCAAAGCACCAGGACGATCTGAGCAGCTTTAAAGTAATCATTTTTTCTGTAATTATTGTGGCGATACCGGCTGTCATGATCCAGCAGCAGCCAAACCTTTCCACTTGTCTCTTGACACTGGTTTTATTCTGTGTTATTTATTTTGTTGCGGGATTAAGTTATAAGGTCATTGCCGGAATCCTGGTGCTCATGGCTCCGGTGGCGGCGATCCTTGTCGGGATCGTCCTTCAGCCCGGACAGTCGCTGGTTCTGGAGTATCAGCTCATTCGTGTGCTTGCCTGGCTTTACCCGGATCAATATCCGGATGAAGCACGTCAGCAGCTCACCTCCATTATGGCGATCGGCTCCGGCCAGCTCTATGGAAAAGGCCTGGAGACGACGGCGGTGGAATCCGTCAAAAACGGGGATTTCCTTGCCGAGGCGCAGACAGACTTTATCTTTGCCGTTGTCGGGGAGGAGCTTGGCTTCCTCGGCTGCTGTGTTGTTATTTTATTAGAGATTCTGATCGTTCTGGAATGTATCTGGATCGGACGCAATGCGCGAGAATTTTCAGGTACGATACTTTGCTGCGGCATGGGGGCGCTGATCGGCATACAGAGCATCATGAATATTTGTGTTGCAACCGGTCTTATGCCGAACACGGGGCTGCCGCTGCCGTTTGTCAGCTACGGTCTGACCTCGCTGATGACACTTTTTATCGGTATCGGGCTGGTGCTGAATGTGGGGTTGCAGGTAAAAAAATATTGATGTGTTGCAAAAAGAAGGAGGCGGTTTTATATGAACATCGGATTAATTGCACATGATTCAAAAAAAGGACTGATGCAGAATTTCTGCATTGCATACCGGGGGATCCTCGGGAAAAATACGCTGTACGCGACCAATACCACCGGTCGTCTCGTTGAGGACGTCACCGGGCTGAACATCACAAAGTATCTTGCCGGACATCTCGGCGGTGTCCAGCAGATGGCGGCGCAGATCGAGCAGAATCAGATGGATATGGTGATTTTCCTGCGCGATCCGCTGCGCCCGAAGTCGCATGAGCCGGACATTAAGAATGTGGTCCGTCTCTGTGACACGTACAATGTTCCGCTTGCGACAAATCTTGCGACTGCGGAGATGCTCATCAAGTCCCTGGACAGAGGGGAGCTGGAGTGGCGTGAGATGTACCGATAATTCCCGGCGGGGAAGCCAAAAGGCGCTTCAGAGAGCGCGGAGAGCGCAGCGCCGCAATTCCATATTGCTGCTGATACTTGGCATCGCTATTGTTATTCTTATCGGCATTCTCGTGTTTTGGATCTTTTTCCGTTCGCACGAGATCACTATTGTCAATCCATATCAGATCACGGATAATATATTTGGTGTCCGCACCGAATCAGCCGCAGAGAATCGCGCGGTTCCGTTTACCGACGGTCTTTGTGTCACGGCGTCCGACGTTTCCTTCGACGGGATCAGCCTGGAATATGCCGAGGCCGGCGCGATGATGGATCTGTCGGCGGGCAATGTGCTGTTTGCCAAGAATGTTCATGAGCGTCTGTATCCTGCCAGTCTGACGAAGATCATGACGGCGCTTGTGGCGCTCAAATACGGCAATCTGGACGATGTGATCACCATTGATGAGATAGCGCTTGATATCGATCCGGAATCCTCGGTGTGCTATCTGGAGTATGGCGACCAGTACACCCTGCGGCAGCTTCTTTACGGTCTTCTGATCGCCTCCGGAAATGATGCCGGAAACGCGATCGCCTACCATGTGGGCGGCAGCATTGAAAATTTTGTTGCGATGATGAATGCGGAGGCAGCCGAGATCGGCGCGACCAACACACACTTTATGAACGCCCACGGCCTGCAGGATGAAAATCATTACACGACGCCGTATGATATCTATCTGATGTTCCAGGAAGCGCTCAAATATGACGTATTCCAGGATGCGATCAGCAAGCAGAATTATACCGTCACCTATACCGCGGGGGACGGGGAGCAGTATGAGCGTACCTGGTACGCGACAAGCTATTATTTTACCGGCGAGGCGTCGGCGCCGGACGGCGTGACGGTGTTTGGCGGCAAGACCGGTACAACGGATGAGGCGGGCGCCTGCCTGTCGCTTCTCTCAAAGGACGCCTATGGCAACTCCTATTTCAGCGTCATTATGAAATCGGACACCAAGGACGACCTTTATGAAGAAATGAATGAGTTGTTGTCAATTATCAACAAAAAGTAGTTGTAATTTATGAAACCGTGCATTATAATTGTACATATACGAAACTTAAGGAGGAGATTACAATGATACAGATCATAGCGGGGAATAAAGGAAAGGGCAAAACCAAACATTTACTTGAAAAAGTAAATACGGAAATCAAATCTGTACACGGTAATATCGTTTATTTGGACAAGAGCTCACAGCATATGTACGAGCTGAATAACAGAGTCCGTCTGATTGATACATCAGAATTTATGCTGACAAGTCCGGATGCATTTCTGGGATTTGTCTGCGGGATCATTTCGCAGGATCACGATCTGGAGCAGGTTTATCTGGACAGCTTCCTGAAGATCGCAAGTCTGGAGGACGCGGACGTTGCCCCCATGCTTGACAGTCTGGAAGCGCTTGGAGAAAAATATCAGATTACTTTCATCATCAGTATTTCTCAGGATGCACATGAACTTCCGGAAAACATGCAGAGCAAGGTGATCGTTTCTCTTTAATTCATTTTTACATAACAGGATTTATGCCGGATGAATCTTTTTGTCCGGCATTTTGAATTTATGGGAAAAGTCCACGATAAGGAGTATCTATGGCAATAAAACGAAACCGTGAACAGAAAAAAGTGGTAAAGCTTCATCAGCATTCCATACTGAATATCGGTACGATCACCTTCGGCATTGTTTTCGTATATCTTCTGATCTACCTGATCATGTATCTCACAAACGATCAGATTATCGCCTATGAGGTCACGGCAGGTTCTCTCTCCGGCAATTACCGCTATACGGCGATCGCGCTCAAAAGCGAGCAGCTTGTCACCTGCAGTGAGGCGGGACCGATCCACTATTATGTCCGCGAGGGAAGCAAGGTCGGTATGGGAAGCGGCGTTTATTCCATCGGAACCATGGATCTGGCCGCCGCCACAACGGGAGAGGATCTTACCGAGCTGGACGACAGCAGCTATTCCAGCCTGCGGAGCATCGCCTCCAATTTTGCCGGCAATTATTCATCCATCTCGTATTCAGATGTATACAATTTCAAGGCGGACGCCCAGACAGCGATGATCGAGCTGCTTTCGAGAAAGGTACTCGATTCCACGGAGCAGGGCATCAGCGCCGGGCTGAATCTGATACCCTCGGAGAAGGACGGGATCGTAGTTTATTCCACTGACGGCATGGAAGATCTGACAGTCGATGATATTACGCTTGATATGTTCAGCAGGAAGAATTATACAAGAGAAAATCTGCGTATGAACGAGACGGTGAAGGCTGGCGATGTGGTTTATAAGCTGATCACCAGCGAGGAATGGTCACTTGTCATTCCGCTTGACAAAAAGACGGCGATGGAGCTGGCTGACTCAAATATGGTCCGGTTCCGTTTTATGGAGGACGGTTCAGCATTCAACGCTGACTTCAGCATTATCCAAAATGACGGCGACTATTTCGGCAAACTGGATATCAGTAATTCCGTAATCCGCTTCGCCGGGGACCGTTTTGTGGAAATAGAGCTTTTGCTAAACCGCCAGAGCGGCTTAAAGATCCCGAACACAGCGATTGCCGAGAAGGTGTTTTATCGGATCCCGAAGGAATACGTGACGGAAAATGAGCAGACAGAGAACGAGATCACGCTCCGCAAGGAGACGTACGATACGGACGGTTCGGCAGTCGTACGCATCATCACCGCCACAGTTTACGATAAAACTGACAACGATTATTATGTAGATACCTCGCTGTTTGAGGAGGGGGACTATGTGCTGATGAAGGATTCTTCGAAGCGCTATCAGATTTCCGATACCCAGACACTGACAGGAGTTTACAATATTAATAAGGGCTATCCGATTTTCCGTGAGATTACAATTCTCGACGAAAATCAGGAATACTGCATTGTGGAAAGCAACAGCGCATACGGGCTTGCACAGTACGATCAGATCGCACTGGATGCTTCCACAGTGAAGGACGACACATTTGAAGAATAGGAGCAGATTAGCATGATAACGGAAAATTACAGATATGTGCGCGGCAGAATCGACGAAGCGTGCCGCCGCGCGGGCAGAAATCCGCAGGACGTCACACTGATCGCCGTGAGCAAGACAAAACCGGTATCCATGATCGAGGAGCTGCTGCCGGAGGGCGTTCTGGATTTCGGGGAAAATAAACCGCAGGAACTAAAAGAAAAATATGAGTTGCTGCCGAAAAACCTTCGTTTCCATATGATCGGTCATCTGCAGCGCAACAAGGTAAAATATATCATAGAGCGCGCCTGTATGATTCACTCCGTCGATTCTCTGCGCCTGGCGGAGACTATTCAGGAGGAAGCCGCAAAGCATGACCGGATCATGCCGGTGCTTGTGGAAATAAACATCGCGCAGGAGGAATCAAAATTTGGTCTGACCGCCGGTGAGACGGCGAATTTTGTGCGTGAGATTGCAAAATTCCCGAATCTTTGTGTAAAAGGTCTTATGACAATTGCCCCCTTTGTGGAAAATCCCGAAGACAACCGGGTTCATTTCCGAAATTTATACAATTTATTTATTGACATTAAGGCGGGAAACATTGATAATGTAGATATGTGCATTCTCAGCATGGGTATGACAAATGATTATGAGGTTGCCGTTGAAGAGGGCGCGACACATGTACGTGTGGGCACCGGAATATTCGGTGTGCGCAATTACCAATGACACGCTTTTGAATATAAATTTGGGAGAGGACATAGTATGAGCATTTTAGACAAGTTTTTAAATGCAATGAAACTGAACGACGACGATTACGATGACGACGATTTTCTGGATAGTGAAGAGGACGAATACGAAGAGCCGCGTCCGAAAAAAAGTCTTTTCCGTAAATCCGGCAGGGAAGAGCCGCTGGACGATTTCGATGATGATGACGACGAACCGGTTATGCGCAAATTTACCAAATCGACTGCAAAAACAGTCAACACTGCGCAGCCAAAGACGAAGCCTTCCGTATCCTCCGGGACATCAAAAGTTTCTCCGATCCGCACCAGGAAGAGTTCAAACGATATGTCTGTCTGCGTTGTGAAGCCGAAGAGTATGGAGGATGCAAGAGAGATCACGGAAACGTTGCTCGCGAACTGTACAGTGGTTCTGAACATAGAAGGGATCGATCTCGACCTTGCGCAGCGCATCATCGATTTTACATCCGGTTCCTGTTATGCGATCAGCGGAAATCTGCAGAAGGTCAGCAACTGTATCTTTATTGTTACTCCGGCGGCGGTAGATGTATCGGGCGATCTGCAGGACATTTTGAACGGTGCTTTTGATATACCGTCCATGAATTATACTTATTAAGCTATGAACCATGAGGAAGAATTATTTCAGAAGCGGCTGCTGGAGCTTGCAAAAAAGGCAGACAGCAGAAATATCGTCACATATACCGATTTTCTGAATTTAAACGAATTGAATATCTATCATCAGAGCGCCAGATTCCTCTCCTTTGTAAAATGTGTGGGATTTGGCGGCTATGAGCAGGCGGAGCGTCAGATATTAGCTTTTATTCCTGATGCTCTTTATTGCTGTATGGCGGATTTTGAGGAGGCGAAAGGTGCTGTTTCCTATCCGATCGCCTGTCTGCGCGTCACGCTGCAGAATAAGAAATTCTCTGAAAAGCTTACGCACCGTGATTTTCTCGGCGCGGTCTTAAACACCGGCATCGAGAGGAGCACTATCGGGGATATTCTTATTGACGACCGGACGGCGTGGATCTTCTGCCTGGAGCGGATGGCGGATTTTCTTTCAGGAGCCCTCACACGCGTTCGGAACACTCCGGTCGATGTCCGGCAGGTTCCGCTCGAAAAAATCGAATATGAGCCAAAATACGAGCTTCTGCAGGGTTCTGTCGCCTCGGTGCGGCTGGACAGCCTGCTTGCGCTCGCCTTTGGAGCATCAAGGAGCAGCCTTGTCGGTCTGATCGAGGGCGGGAAGGTGTTCGTCAACGGCAGACTCGTTACCTCAAACGGCTGTAAGCTAAAAGAAAATGACGTGATCTCCGCGCGCGGTCTCGGACGCTTCCGCTATCTGGGCGTCCGCTCCAGCACGAAGAAGGGGCGTCTGATCGCAGAAATCCAAAAATATATCTAAGGGAGAATACCTTTATGGCACAGGAAAAAGAACAGAAAAACGCATTGACGGTAAAGACGGACCGCGCAGGCGGCTACACCATCTATTTCGAACACGATTTCGGGCGTCTCGCTGAGGTGCTGGAGAGCGACTGCGGCATTTCCGGGCGCAAGCTATGCATTGTCACGGATACGACTGTCGAAGGACTTTATCTGCAGGAAGTGATAAAAGCGCTTGAAGGAAAGTGCCGCGCGCTGACGCAGTTTGTTTTCCCGGCGGGAGAGCAGAGCAAAACGCTGGACACCGTGCGCAGCCTCTACGAAAAGCTGATCCTGGAGCATTTTGAGCGCCGGGATATGCTGATCGCCCTCGGCGGCGGCGTTGTCGGCGATCTGACCGGCTTTGCGGCGGCTACCTATCTGCGCGGCATCGCCTTTGCACAGGTACCGACCACGCTGCTCGCACAGGTAGACAGCAGCATCGGCGGCAAGACCGGCGTCGATTTCGACAGCTACAAAAATATGGTGGGTGCGTTCCATCAGCCGTCGCTCGTCTATATGAACGCACATACGCTTTCCACGCTCCCGGAGGAGCAGTTTGCATGCGGCATGGGCGAGGTCTTAAAGCATGGACTGATCCGCAGCGCAGCTTACTATACCTGGCTGATCGAACACATCAGTGAGATTGCAGAGCGCGACGCGGATACGCTGCAGGAGATGGTGATGGAGAGCTGCAGGATCAAGCGGGCCGTTGTAGAAAAGGACCCGACCGAAAAAGGAGAGCGCGCGCTCTTAAATTTCGGCCACACCATCGGTCACGCGATTGAAAAGGTGAAATCTCCAGATCTGCTCCATGGACAGTGCGTGGCGCTCGGATGTGTTGCCGCCGCCTACATTTCCTTTAAGCGCGGTTTGCTCTCTACCGAGGAATTTTATGAGATCCGCGATATGAACGTCGGCTTTGACCTGCTGTTTTCCGTGGAGGATATTGACCCGCAGGAGATCCTTACCATCACAAAATCTGATAAAAAAATGGATCAGGGCAGCGTAAAATTTGTTCTTTTAAAGAAAATCGGGAAAGCTTTTATTGATACTACCGTGACCGACGAGGAGATCCTGGAAGCTGTGAACTTTATTCTGTATACGGAGACAAACGACTGATGGGAAAATTGGGGGATGAAAAAAAATCACAGGTTTCTGCGGCTTTTGTTCTGTTTCTTGTGCTGCTTGCCACAGATCAGCTTACCAAATACCTTGCTGTCCGGTATCTGAAGGGGGCGGCAGATATTGTTCTGATCCCCGGCGTCTTTCAGCTTTCTTATCTGGAAAACACCGGCATGGCATGGGGAATGCTCGACGGTATGCGCTGGCTGTTCCTGCTTTTCACATTGCTGATCGCCGGCGCAGTGGCGTTTCTCTGGCACAAAATACCGTTTGAGCCGAAATATCGTGCCTTCCGGGTACTGAGCGCAGTGTTCCTTGCCGGTGCGTTCGGGAACGCGATCGACCGGCTTTTCCGCGGCTATGTGGTTGATTTTTTCTATTTCAGCCTTATCAATTTTCCGGTGTTTAACGTGGCGGACTGCTATGTCACCGTATCTCTTGTGTTATTATTGATTATTTACCGAAATGAGGATTTTTCATGGATGAACAGCAAATCCTGACTGTGGAACCGGATGCTGCCTCTGTGCGGATCGATAAATATCTTTCCGACAGGCTGTCCGGCTCCCGTTCTTTTCTGCAGAAATTATTAAAAGAAGAGCGCGTATCCGTAGACGGTGTTCCGGTAAAAGCAAGCTATAAGGTTGCCGCCGGGGATGTCGTCTGCGTGAATATTCCTGCACAGACGGAACCGGACATTCTGGCGGAGAATATCCCGCTTGATATTCTCTATGAGGATGATGATCTGCTGATCGTCAACAAGCCGAAGGGGATGGTCGTCCATCCGGGCGCCGGGCATTACAGCCAGACGCTTGTAAACGCGCTGATGTATCACTGCCGCGACCAGCTCTCCGGCATCAACGGTGTGCTGCGTCCCGGCATCGTCCACCGCATAGATCAGAACACGACCGGCTCTCTGATCGTCTGCAAAAACGATCTCGCACACAATGCGATCGCCGCACAGCTTAAAGAGCACTCCATCACCCGTCGATACCGTGCAATCGTGCACGGCAATCTGACAGGGGACGGCATCGTAAATGCACCGATCGGACGCCATCCGACGGAGCGCAAGAAAATGGCGGTGAATGAGAAAAACGGTAAGCCTGCCGTCACACATTACTATGTGCTGGAACAATTCGGGAAGTTTACTTATATTGAATGCGTGCTGGAAACCGGCAGGACGCACCAGATCCGCGTCCACATGAGCAGCATTCACCATCCTATCCTGGGTGATGACGTGTACGGACCGGCGAAATGCCCGGTTCCCGGTCTGCAGGGACAGACTTTGCACGCACAGGTAATCGGCTTCGTTCACCCGCGCACCGGTGAGTATATGGAGTTTTCTGCGCCGCTGCCGCCATATTTTGAGGAGCTTCTTGTAAAATTGCGCGCCGGAATGTAATTTTTCATAAAACTTGTGTACATTTTCTATATTTAGTTGTATAATATAGCCAAGTACTAGTTTTGGGGGTTACGCGGCGGCGCGAAAGTGTCTGCTCGTGTAAAGAAAGGAGGATTTTTATGGCATGTAAATCAGTTATCACAATCGGAAGACAATATGGAAGCGGCGGAAGAGAGATCGGGCAGAAGCTCGCCGGGCGCCTTGGTATAAAATGTTACGACAATGAGCTTCTGGATCGTGCTGCAAAGGAGAGCGGCATCTGCCAGGAATTATTTGAAAATCACGACGAGAAACCGACAAACAGCTTTTTGTATTCTCTTGTTATGGACACCTATTCCATGGGTTACGCGTCAGCCGCACTTTCAGGGATGCCGATCAACCACAAGGTATTTCTTGCACAGTTCAATGCGATCAAGAAAATTGCAGACGAGGGTCCCTGCGTGATGGTTGGACGCTGCGCAGACTATGCACTGGACGATTATCCGAACCGCATTTCCGTATTTATCTATGGCAGCATGGATAAACGTATCCGCAGAATTGCAGATAAATACAATTTTACCGACGCGAAGGCGAAAGACGTCATCACAAAAACCGATAAACAGCGCGCAAGCTATTATAATTATTATACAAATAAACGCTGGGGCGATATCGCAAGCTACGACCTCTGCATCAACAGCAGTATTCTTGGCATTGACGGTACGGTAGAGATTCTGCGCCAGTTTATTGAAGAGCGCGAAGCGCTTAACGCAAAGTAGGAACATATCTGTAAAAAAGGACATGAAATAAATGAAATTTGTAATTCAACGTGTAACGGAATGCTCCGTGACCGTCGACGGACAGGTGATCGGCGCGATCCGGAAGGGCTTTCTGGTGCTGATCGGTGCCGGAAGAGAGGATACCCGCGAGAATGCCGACGCCCTGATCAAAAAAATGATCGGGCTTCGCATTTTTGAGGATGAAAACGGAAAAACAAATCTTTCCCTAAAGGATGTGGATGGAAGCCTTCTGCTGGTATCTCAGTTTACCCTCTATGCAAACTGCAAAAAGGGCAACCGACCAAGCTTTATCGAGGCAGGAGAGCCAAAGATGGCCGAAGAGTTGTATGATTATATCGTAGCGGAATGCCGCAGGCAAGTGCCGATCGTAGAAACCGGCTCCTTTGGAGCCGATATGAAGGTGGCGCTGGTAAATGACGGACCGTTTACGATTATTCTGGAAAATTAGTCTGCAAATTGCGGCGGAACCGTACGATCGCATGAGATTCATATCTCCAGGTATCCGGTTCCGCTGTCAAATAGCTTATAAGTTTACATAATGTAATTACGTCTACAATTCCCGCAGATGCACAGCAGAAGCAGCGCTTCGCCTGCGGGCGTCATCCATCGCCGCATAATGCTTTTTCGTGGTATTTACATCCTTGTGTCCGAGGACATCCGCTACCAGGTAGATATCGTTTGTTTCCTGATACAGACTGGTGCCATAGGTACTGCGAAGCTTATGCGGCGTAATTTTTTTTGTAGTGGTGATTTCCCGCGCATATTTTTTTACGAGATTTTCAACTGCCTGCACGCCGATCCGTTTCCGCTGCGTGGAGAGAAACAACGCATTTTCATTGCCTGCAACCGGCGTGATACCAAGACGTTCCTCCAGATAATCCCGCAGAGCCTTTTCAACTTCATCACCGAAATAGACAACCATTTCATTGCCGCCTTTGCGGACAACCTTGATACCGTTATTTTTAAAGTCGACATCGCCGATATCCAGGCCGACGCACTCAGACACACGGATGCCGGTTCCGAGAAGCAGGGTGACCAGAGCGAGATCCCGCAGCTTTGTTTTTTCCCAGTAAGCTTTTTTCTGACCGGACAGTGAATCGCCTGCATGTTCGATATAGTCAAGAAGTGAAGCCGTTTCGTCCGAATCCAGGCGCACAATCGCTTTATCATGGATTTTCGGCATATCCACGAGCACCGTCGGGTTCGTCTTTATCATTTCACGCTTAAAAAAGTATGCGTAAAATCCGCGCAGAGCCACCATTTTTCGCTTTAACGCACGTTCCCCGTTCGTTTTCAGACCGTCCTCAGACTGATAAACCTTTAAATACTCCAGATATTCCTCGATATCGACCGGTTTGATCTTATCGAGAATATCCAGCGAAATATCCGTCATTTCCTTACCGCGCAAAGCCGGATTTTCCTCCAGCAAAAACTGAAAGAATACACGGATATCATATGCATAGGAAATTCTGGTACGTGTGGATGTGGTCGGCTCAATAGCGCGAAAATAATCCCTGGCAAAGTCCGGCATCGTTTTTAAAATTTCTCGCATACGCAAGGTATTGTCTACTTTAACCTGTTCATGATACGTAAGCTGGTTTTTGTCCATATTATATATGGTTCCTTTCAAAAAAAGTGTTTTGTGATAAATGATTGAAATTTTCGTATAAATCTATTGGAAAAACTATGGTTTGTCGTATAGATCTATCCATATCTATAAAATACCACATCCACACTCCGGTTGTCAATCCCAATCCACCAATCCATTTCATTCAACCGCCGTCAAAACGGATTGGGATTGACAAATTTTTGTATACGTATTTTCTTTACACAACTGCCTCAATTAAAACTTTATCCCCAAGAAAAATTTCTCTGACGCCAATTTCTTTTTTCTTATTAAAATTAAAGCTAAGCATATATCCCTTCTTCAAATGAAAATAATCCAGGTAATCTGATAACTGTTTCTCACCTCGTTCATTATAAGCATTGCCGCGCCAGACCTTCATTTCTATAATATGTTGTTCTCCATGATAATAAATAACCACGTCCATACGTTCCCTGTTTCTTGTTTCAGGTTCTATGCTATAATTTCCGATACCATTAATAATGGGCTTTAAAAATAACAAAAAATAGCGTCTTCCGACATCCTCCAGAAAAGTTTCATCCCTGTCGCCATACAGATAATCAAATGTCTCTATAAATTTTTCCAATATTTTACGTACATTCAAATGACCGCCACTAATAAAATAATTTCTTTCCTGAACACCAGCATCATAGATTTTATTTCCGACAAACTCTTCTGAAATAAAGAAATTATAAAGTACCGTTTCAAATATACGATTAGAAATAACTACCGTATCATTTACATTTCTGATAAAACCGAACATAGCTGCTGTTTCAATATAACTGTTTGTTGATATATATGGAATAGACTTTCCATTAAATAACAGTTCATAAAGCACGGTTTTAAGCTCCGGATAAGAATACAGTTTATCTATCAGAGACTGATATAACGGATTATTTTCCTTTACAAGCATTTTCTCCGCTTCAAAAAAACCTTTTTCTGTCCAGGCGTCATTTTTATCTGGAAACTCTTTGCTCCCGGCAATACGTTCATCTAAAAATTTACACAGCCTGGATACCAGGTATGGGTACCCGGATGTATATTCGTACAACAACTCCGCTATCTTCTGCACATCCATCCCGGTATGATAGTCTGTCTCGTATTCCATCAGCATCCCTGAAATATCTTCTGCAGAAAAGCTCATGCTTACAAGAAAATCTGCCGCTATGTTCCAGGGACTATTTGTTTTATGATCATCCTCCGCTCGTATCTTTCTTTTAATATTTCGGACATCATAAACGCCTGCCAGAATTACAGACTGAAAAGTCGGCGTCACATCACTGTCCAGATAAGCTGCACGAAGCTGCGCCAGGAAATCAAGAAATACCTGATTATTTGTTGCCGTATCTACCTCATCTATAATCAGAACAATTCGTTTGTCAGACCTTTTACACCAGAGACGTAAAATTCGGAATAATGCCTGCAGCGAGTTTATTCTTGCAGAGCCATCCGTAAAAGCTTTTAATTCTTCTGATATCTCTTCCGGAAGCTGCACTGCCGCTTCCAGCAGCTCTTCCGCAAAAGCTGCTACAAAAGTTTGTTCATTTTCAAAAGAAAGGGAACTCATTCTCTGAAAATCAAGGCTAATTACATCATATTCTTTTTTCAGATGATGAGCCAGTGCCCGCAACGTGGTAGTTTTTCCATATTGTCTTGCCCGATTAATCGTAAAATATGCTCCATCATCAACCATACGACTGATCTCGTCAAGTCTCGATCCAAGATTGACCATATAGTGTCTGTCCGAACGGCATGCTCCATTTACATTAAAAACTTTCGCCACTCTCGTCTGCTCTCTCCTTTCCAAAGCTTCAGTTATCGCTTCTCTTCATAGCTTTAGTTTGCCATATCCTGCATCCAATTGCAAGCGATTCCCAAAAGTATTTTCCCGTCGCAGTCGTCATGGTCGTTATTTCACTCCGTTCGCAGTAACCTTCGCAAATCCATTTAAAATTCGCTTTGCGAATGGGATTTGCTTATACTTGAGGCTGGCGTGAACAATAACTACTGTCTGCACCAGCCTGGAACCCTCGCCTACTTTTTCACATCCGAGTAATACGGAATCGTCAGAACTTGCCCGTATTGCAAAGTTGCCCCCAGATGGTTAATTTCCTTTATCTCACGGATATATTCGTTGATACTCCGGTATTCTTCCGTAATATGCTCTGCAGCGATGTCCCACAGCGTATCGCCGTTCTCCACGCGAACCTCTGTATAATATTTATAAGTCTGTGGTCTTTCCGCCTGTGCACCAAAATTGTGAAACAGGATGGACACGGAAAGTGAAAGAACCACCATCGCACAAATGGATGCTATTCTTCTGTTTCTCTGAATCCGGCGTTTCTGAAGTATTCTCTCTTTTCTTGTTCTGCTCATAAGTATCTCCCTCACCTTTCCCCTTTGAAAAAATCAGAACCTGTGTTCGATAGCTTGATTATATAATCAGAACAGGTGTTTGTCAATATGTTTTTCGAACAAATTTTCGATATTTTAGATATAGGAAATACTGGCAAAGTATGATAGAATTCTGAATCCCTGCCCGCCCTTTATCCGCTGTGAGGAGGTCTCTGAAGAAGCAATTGAATCTGATTTTTTTGTCGGATATGAATTTAAGAAATATCTGTTGAAGGTTCAACAAGCAATTATTATTTATTGTTTAACACGGTAAATTTTCAAAAGCAGAAAAGAAATGACAATAAATGTTAAATTGCGTTGCTTGCGGCAACGGTCAGTTCAGCCTACAATAGAAGTAACAATCAAAAGAAAGGAGGCTATCCCCGATGCTCAGCGAAAACATTAAAGCTATCAGAAAATCAAAGGGGCTTTCACAGCAGGAACTTGCCGTCAGACTGAATGTCGTGCGTCAGACAGTTTCCAAGTGGGAACAGGGACTGTCAGTTCCTGATGCTGATGTGTTAATTTCCTTATCGGAAGTGCTTGAAACACCCGTTAGCACGCTGCTGGGAGAAACCGTTATGGAAACAGAGTCTGATACTTTAAAAGCCATTTCAGAAAAACTGGAGGTGATAAATCTGCAACTGGCACAGAGGAAGAGCATGAGAAGAAAAATTATTTACTGGTCGCTTATTTCGTTATGTATCATCCTGGTAATCGTTTTTGCAGTTTTACTGGAATTGGAAAGTCCTTATCTGGGTTGGAATTACAGTGACCCCGAAACCGCTGTTCTCGGAGTGTTATTTCACTCGTTTGAATGGCTGTTTATCAGATTCGCACCGATTATCCTTGTCGGTGCAATCGCCGGAATTATCTTAACACGAAAAAAAGAATAATCTTATTTTCTATCAAGGATACTACTGAAAAATTATATGTATATGGCAGGAGAACAGATTTTCTCCTGCCTTTGCCTGTATTCCGGCTGTAGGTAGATTGGTGTGCTGCATTTTGTTCACACCTCCTGCGTATAAACCTTTTTCCAAAAATCAATTAAAGCAATAACTTTTACGGTCATTTCACTTGCTCTGCTGATATCATTAGTTCATATTCTTTGCAGGGACTGGCTTTAGGAAACACCAGCCTGCACAGGCTGTAAAAATGCTTCCTTCGCCTTCTCAAGCCCCGGTCCCATAACCTCCATGGTGCGATCATAAGACGCCTGCGCTTCCTCACGGATATCGGCGATGCCCATGGTGCTTTCGATATTTGCCACATCGTCAAGCGGCAGAATGTAGTATTTTGAACCGCTTTCATCTGAGTAGCGGTATACCCAGGTAGGGAGCAGATCGACGTCCGTCAGCGAAACCTCCCCGCGGCTGTTCTGGTGCAGGTGCAGCGTAACCATTGCACCGTCCTCTGTGTGTCCGGTGGGCATCTCGTCCATCAGATACGTCCGCTGGTTGCTGAGCGCATTGCCCTCGGAATACACCACCAGCATCTTCTCTCCGGCTGCGTTCGTCAACACATCGATCGGCTGCTCGCAGTGCGGATGTCCGCCGATGATCGCATTGACGCCGAGATCACATAATTTCTGTGCGATCTCATCCTGGTACTGCGCCTCCTCCAACTGATATTCCGTTCCCCAGTGCATATTTGCGATGATAAACTGTGCTCCTTCCGCCTTCATCGCGCGGATATTTTCTTCCATCTCCGTATAAAACGGCGCCAGGTTATCATAATTGAAGGAATTTAAAAGCGGGGCGTCCGCCGTTTCCATAATCATTCCGTTGATGCTTTTGTCAGGACCGCCCGTTACATTCGTGGTCTCATAGACATAATCGATGAATCCTACTTTAATACCATCGATATAGGCTATGTAATAGTGTTTTTCCTGCTCATTTTTACGGATTCCGGTGTAAGCGATCCCCTTCTCCTCGTAAACCTCCATGGTCCGGGTAAAACCGTAGGACCATGCATCATAAATATGGTTTGTCGCGAGCATCTGCAGATCCACGCCGCTGCCTTTGATATTTTCAATGATCACATCCGGCGACTTGAAATTCGGGTAACCGGAATATCCAAGCTCTTCTCCGCCAAGCGCGCCCTCAAACTCACAGGTCATGTAGTCCGGCGCACTATAATATGGCGTGATGAATTTATAAATCGAGGAAAAATCATAATTGCCCTCCTCGTCCGGATAAGAATCGATAAACGGAGAATGCAGCAGCATACAGCCGGTACTTCCGACGGTGATATCCTTTTCCGCAAAGACCGGCTCTGTTTCCGTGACCGGCTGCTCTGTGACAGCTTCCGTCTGGCGCAGCGACGACAGCGCACCTCCAGCCAGACGCACGAGCTTTGAGATGCCAAAGCCAAGCAACAGAATTACCGCCGCCACGCAAAAGACAGCCCCTGCGCCCTTCAATACTGTCTGCAGCAATTCTTTTCTGCGGTACCGCTTAAACTCTTCTTCCGATAATGTTTTTCTCAGCTTTTCTCTTTTTCTTTTTGCTTTTTTGGCACGCAGCCGGTATTCGCAGTACAGATCCTCCAGCCAGTAACCAAGGTCTGCAAACCTGTCCGCGATTTTTCCCGCAATTCTTCCTGCCCGCTCTTTCCACTTCTGTTTCATAACTCACTTTATCTTTCCGGGGCGTTCCTGCGTGATGGCGCCTGCGTCAGCGCGCATGTCCCTGTGTACTTTATTTGTATTATCCGGCAATTTCCGGCAGTTCCCTTATATCGTGTATTTCATATGTGATGTTGATTCCGGCCGGAGCCGGTTTTCTTCCCGGATTGTACCAGCAGGTGTCCAGTCCGGCGTTGATGCCGCCCATAATATCAGCCGTCAGTGAATCCCCTACCATCAGCGCATTTTCTTTCCGAAAGCCCGGAATCTGCGCAAATACATAATCAAAATATCCCTTTTGCGGCTTCGGTATGCCAATCTCTTCCGACACAAAAATGCCCTTTACCAGCTTATCCAGTCCGCTTATGGCAAAGCGGCTGTACTGTGTGGCGGCAACGCCATTCGTCACAATATATAAATCGTGCGTCTCTTTAAGCTTTCTGCAGACCTCATCGGCGTGTTCGATCAGAAAGCCTCCCTTTCCCAGCTCTTCGTGATATGTGAGTCGCACCGCATCCGGGTCCGCCGTAATGTCAAGCGCCCTAAAAAGACGCCGGAAACGCTCAACAAGCAGGGTGTCCTTGTCGAAAACACCCTGCTCAAATTCTTCCCAGCATTTTTTATTAATGCCGGAATAAAGCGCTAAAATTTCTTTGCTGAACGGAAGCTGATGACGGCGCAGAGCGTTTTCCAGCCCCTGCGCCTCCGCTCTCTTAAAATCAAGCAGCGTCTCATCCGCATCCAGAAACAATGTCTGATATTTCATATATGCCTCGCAAAACCGCTGACCGTATCCGCCGGGTGCATTTTCCGCTTCCGGAATTCGCCGCCCGCCGGATGCACTCTCCTGCTTAATGGTGGAACAGGCGGATGCCGGTAAACGCCATCACCATGCCGTATTTGTTGCAGCACTCGATCACGGCGTCGTCGCGCACGGAGCCGCCCGGCTGTGCAATGTATTTTACGCCGCTCTTGTGCGCGCGCTCAATATTGTCGCTGAACGGGAAGAACGCGTCGGAACCGAGCGTCACGCCGTCCATCTGATCGAGCCATGCGCGCTTTTCTTCTCTTGTAAACACCTCCGGCTTCGTCTTGAATACCTTCTGCCATGCACCGTCCGCAAGCACATCCATGTATTCCTCGCCGATGTATACGTCGATTGCATTGTCGCGATCCGCGCGGCGGATACCGTCGATAAACGGAAGGTTCATTACCTTCGGGCACTGGCGCAGCAGCCAGTTGTCTGCTTTCTGCCCGGCAAGACGCGTGCAGTGTACGCGGGATTGCTGTCCGGCGCCGATGCCGATCGCCTGTCCATCCTTCACGAAGCACACAGAATTTGACTGTGTATATTTCAGCGTGATCAGCGCGATCTTCATATCACGGATCGCTTCTTCAGAAAGTTCCTTATTCTCCGTGACGATATTGGAGAGCAGCTCATCGTTGATCGGCAGCTCCTGGCGGCCCTGCTCGAAGGTCACGCCGAATACTTCCTTGTGCTCGATCGGAGCCGGAACATAAGTTTCATCAATTTTAATGACATTGTAATTGCCGTTCTTCTTCTGTTTCAGAATCTCCAGCGCTTCGTCCGTATATCCAGGAGCGATCACACCGTCGGAAACCTCGCGCTTAATCAGCATCGCGGTATCCTTATCGCAGGGATCGGAAAGCGCGATAAAATCACCGAAGGAGGACATTCTGTCTGCTCCGCGCGCCCGCGCGTAAGCACACGCCAGCGGGGATAATTCGCCGCAGTCGTCCACCCAGTAGATTTTCGCCAGCGTCTCTGTGAGCGGCAGTCCGATCGCAGCGCCCGCCGGAGAAACATGCTTAAAGGAGGTAGCCGACGGAAGCCCGGTCGCCTTTTTCAGCTCGCGCACAAGCTGCCAGCCGTTTAAGGCATCCAGAAAGTTAATATAGCCCGGCTTTCCGCAGAGCACCTCGATGGGAAGCTCACCCTCCTGCATATAAATGCGGGACGGCTTCTGATTCGGGTTACAACCATATTTTAACTGCAGTTCTTTCATGATCTTACGTCCTTTCTTTTGAAATCTATTTGTTTTTATTTACGATCCTTGTCTCATATTTTCCGGAAGCGATATCAATAAAGCGAACAAAGAGCGAAACCTTGTTGTCCTCGTTTAGACTGCTCCAGAGCAGCTCGGTAAACGCCTCGATATCGTTCGGGATCGCAACCGGCTTCGGCTCTCCGGAAAAGCTCGGCAGCGGATTGCCGTCACACTGATAGGTGTGGATAAAGTGGCCCTCCCCCGCTTTCGGATTTTCGTAGGCAAAGGTAAAGCGCTGACAGCTGTCCGGATCTCCATGATTGCTCTTTAAAATAGACATTGCGTAATTGTAGCTTCCGTTTTCGATGTGCATGATCCCGGAAATACGCGGCGTGTAGTTCGGCGCGTCCGGCTCAAATTCACGTGTACGAAGAGACTGCTCAAAGGTAAGCTGATGATCCATGCCGTCGTAGATGGTGTCTGTCTGGTCGCCGTTTGTCACGATGGTTTTATTACCGAGCACACGCACCGGTGCATAAATAATCAGGCTGGGGTCGGTAAGTTTCGCAGGATCAAACGCCTGCGTGCGGATGCCCTCGCCGTCCTCCACAAATACACGGTTGCGGCTGTTTTCGCTTCTTCCCATGATAAAGTACGCTGCAACAGCCTTCGTACCGTCCTCCGATTTTCCGATGACGATCCCTCTTCCGGGATACGCATTGTTCTTCAGTTCCTGTTCCAGTGATAATCTGCTCATAATCTGCTCCTTTCTGAATATATAAAAACCGCCTGAGGACCTGCTTCGTCAACAGCGGTCGCCCAGGCGGTCGGCATCAGGATAACGTTGTACTCCCCACAGGTAACCCTGCTTTTCCGCCAGTCGTACAACTGCTTTCTTGATTATAACGTATTTTTGCGGAATACTCAACTGGTTTTCCAAAATAATTAGGGTTGTTTCATGAAAGATTCCTTTTCAATATTGGTTTAATTCGCAAAAATATTATATATTATATT
>OGWU01000397.1_pt1 | contig 29489 bp, 24 predicted proteins | sample 1576071 | NCBI WGS metagenome assembly OGWU01 (sample SAMEA3541582, study PRJEB24748) | human gut metagenome | biome: human gut; feature: human-associated habitat; material: faeces | place: China | collected 2012
GATGCCGTTGAGAGCGGCGTTCTCGTAGGCCACATCCACCGCCTTGGGGTCGATGTCCACCGCCAGGGCGTGGCTGGCTCCCAGCACCAGGGCGGCGATGGACAAGATGCCGCTGCCGCAGCCCAGATCCAGCACGGAGTCCCCGGCTTTGGTGTGGGCCTCTACCCCCTCCAGACACAACTGGGTGGAGGCGTGAGAGCCGGTACCGAAGGTAAGGCCGGGATTGAGGTAGAAGGGCACCCGGCCATCGGGCACGGGATTGTCCTTTTCCCACTGGGGCACCACATACAGGCGCTCCCCGATGGAGAGGGGCTTGTAGTACTTCTGCCAGCTGTAGGCCCAGTCGTTGTCATTGAGAGGAGTCACGGTGTACTCACAGTCCAGCCCATGGGTGTACTGGGCCAGCTGAGCACGGCCGTCGGCGTCGTCGGTGACGTAGAACTTGATCCGGGTGACGCCCTTCATCCGGTCCAGCAGTTCCTGGTCCACATAGTCCCAGTACTGCCGGTTTTGCTCTAAAAACTGCTGGAACTCCGCCTCATCCTCGATGACCAGCCCAGCCATACCGGCGGCGGTGAGTTTCGCGGTCACCTCGTCCAGCCGATCCGGTGTGGTGTTGATGGCGATCTCCAGCCACTTTGTGTCTGCCATGTGTTTCTTCCTTTCCTCCCAGGGGCTCTGCCCCTGGACCCCGCCCGCTTTTTATAAAAAGCGGGGCAAAAATTTTTGTGCGTGAAATTTCATTTCACGCTGTGTTTTTCATAGTGAAACGAGATGGGGGTGAGACTTTTGCATTCCCATTTTCTTGCAGGCAAGCGCAGAGGCGAAACAAAGTTTCGCACAAGCTTTTTTGGCTACTTTTTTCACGAAAAAAGTAGCTCAGCGGACGGTGCCCAGGTAGAAGAGAGCCAGGGTGCCGGGGCCGGAGTGGGCGCCGATGACCGGTCCCACGTAGTTGATCTGAATATCCTGTGTCCCAAAGCGCTCCCGGACCATGTCGGCCACCAGCTCCGCATCCTTGCGGCAGTCGCCATGGCTGATGAACACGGTCTTCTTCCCCTCTTCGGTAACGGTTTTCTCCATCTTATCCACCAGGGCCTTCAAAGAGGCGTGGCGGCCCCGGGCCTTGCCGATGTTAATGAGGTGACCCTCGTCATCCACATGGAGCACCGGCTTGATCTGGAGCATGGAGCCCACCACTGCGGTGGTGGCAGAGATCCGTCCGCCCCGCTTGAGGAAGTGAAGATCATCCACTGTAAACTGGTGGCACAGGTGAAGCTTATTCTCTTCCACCCAGTCCCGGACCTCCTCGATGGATGCCCCTTGATCCCGCTTCTGGGCGGCCAGCCATACCAGCAGGCCCTGGCCCATAGAGGCGCACAGGGTATCTACGGTGTAGATCTTCCGCTGGGGGTACTTCTCCTGCAATTCCTCCACAGCCAGGCGGGAGGAGTTGAAGGTAGTGGACAGCCCAGAGGAGAAGGCCAGGACCAGGACATCCTTGCCATCCTGGAGATAGGGCTCTAGCGCATCGGAAAAGTCATTGGGATTGAGGGCGGCCGTCGTAGCCAGCTCTCCGGCCCGCAGCATGTCATAAAACAAAGCCGGGTCCATATCCCGATTGTCGGGATAGTTGCGATAGGTCTGTCCCTGAATGGTAAAGCGAAGGGGGAGGACCGGGACGTGGATCGCCTGGGCCATCTCTTCGCTGAGGTCGGCGGAAGAGTCGGTGACCAAAATAAACTCAGACATATTGAAACCTCCTTACAGACATCGTGGAACGTAAGATTACTTTTTCCCCTTTTTCTGCCCTTCTGGCTGGGGCGGCTGCAAAATATCCAAAATGCGGGCGCAAGCCAGCTGATTGGCGTAGCTGCGCAGAGCCAGGTCCAGAGCAAGCCGGGGCAGATCCTCCTGGGTTGCGTTTTCGTCGATGGCATCGGCAGTGTCAGCCAGTGCCCGGTCCAGCGCAGCACAGAAATAGGTATACAGCTCCTCCGGGGTTTTGTTGCGGGCCTGCCCGGCAGCCAGGAGAATGCCGGTATCCCGCACAGAGAGGACTTTTTTCAGGGCGCAGACCGCGGTAAGATAGCCCAAATGGATGGGGCCGTAGCGCTTTCCGTCGGCCCGGGGAACCAGTCCCTCCTTGATATAGTTATTGACCATGGCGGAGGTGAGAGCTTCCCCTTCGTCAAAGTGAATCAGCTGCCGGGGCATATAGGAAATGATCTGGTCCATATACAGCGCAATGTCAGGCAGCTCGTGCCAGGAAGCGGGACGTTGGCCCTCCAGACGCTGCTTTAAGTCCAGCAATTCTTCCATGAAAAGGCCTCCTTTGGTGTAATTACCATTATGCTATCACAAAGAGGAAGAAAAGACAAATATAATATAGAATATTACATTGCCCATTGGGAACGTATCAGCGTTTTTCCATCCACTGGCGCAGACGCTCCAGCGCCTGGGCGTGGGTGGTGGAACGCATCTTGGGGAAGGCCTTCATCAGACGGCGCTGACCAAAGATGGGACGGGCCATGGCTGCCTCCAACTTAGTGCGCAGCTCAGCCAGATCCCGCTGACGCTGCTCCAGACGCTCAGCCTGGTCCATCTGATACTGCATCCGGCGCTGAGCCAGGGCATCCTTCACATCCTCCAAGCTCTCCTGGATATCCTCCCGGCGCTGAGCCAAAGTATCTTTTGCATCCTCCAGATTTTCCTGAAGATCTTCCCGCAGGTCGCTGCCCAACTCCGCGGCGTCAATGACCCGCTCGGCCAGATTCTCGCCCAATTCATTGGAAAGGGCCTTGATGCGGCCAGCCAGTTCATCCAATTGCGTGAGCTGACGGTTCATGCGGGCAATGGTACGCACGGTGGCAGCCAGGTCTACCAGCATGCCAGCAGAAAACACCGCCAGCAGAACCAGCCCCAGAGTGTGGGGAATCAAACGGATGACCCAGAGAATGGAGGGGTGGATAATCTCCACCACAAATAGGCAGGCCAGGCCCCAGGCGATGGAAAAACGCAGGCAGATGTAGCCCCCCAGATTAAAGGGCTCGTTGCTGTAGTCCCACCAGCGCTGATGAAAGATTTTTTCCAATACAAAGCCGGTGAGCCACTCCAACAGGGAGGTAAGCAGCACCGAGCCAAGAAACAGTAAAAAGGTGTTGCTCCGCAGCGGTTCCAGGAAAAAGAGTACGATGACCACGCCCACGCCGTAAATGGGACACACCGGACCATTGAGAAATCCGCGGTTTACAAAACGGCCAGAGGTAAGGGCCGCAAAGCTGACCTCGGTACACCAGCCCAGAAAGGCATAGACAAAGAAGATCCAGAGGAGAAGATACATAAAAGCCTCCCGTATCCTGATACATGAAATGGTACCAGTCAGAACAATATTCGTTGTAGTATACCTCTTTTTAATAAAAAAGTCCAGTATTCCATGGAAACCTTAATATAGAACCGGCAGCGCAGTATTTTTATAAAGCAGTATTTTTATAAAAAAGGAATTTAAGAAAACCCCCGGCGTTACTCACGACCGGGGGTTTTTCATAGACTTTTTAGGGACCAAAACATTTAACTGCCAAAAATATTGGATCAATGCTAGTAAAACAGAAGAAAGCAGAGTGTTTTTGCGAACAATGAAACCATTCTTGGCTCAAAACCAAATATAACACAGGTTAATATTCTCGTTGAACAATCTTCTTTTCGCTGAGAATGGCTTCGATTCGTTCTACATTCTCCGTGGACTGCGGCGCCGTTCTCCGTCCCAGTTCCGCCACCAGGGCCTCAATAACGGCCATAAAAATCATGTCGCCGCTGGGGTGATTGACCGAGTTAGTATCAATCACTGCTTGGGCAAATTTGACGATGGGATTCAAGCTGGTGTTGGTTACCAATGCCACCGGGATCCCCAGGGTATGGCAATATTCCGCCACCTCAATGGTTTTCCGGGTACAAGGCCAGGCGGAAAACACCAGCAGCACATCCGTAGGCTTCATGTTCATGCCCACTCGATCGTAAATAAAATCCGTGTCATTGCTTAGCTGGATCACCTGCGGATGAAAAATGCTCAAGGAATATTCACAGTAGAGAGCCAGTGCTTTGCTGGACCGCAGCCCGATGGTGAAGATTCGATCCGATTGAAACAGAAGATCTGAGATGGCTTGAAATTGCTGGGTATTGGATGCGGTACAAAGGTTTTGGAGCACTTGAATTCCGTCGTTGACGACCCGATAGAGAAGATTTTCGCCGTTGTCCGGGTCCTCTTTATGGAATGTTTCCTTCAGGCTGAGGTAGGAGGTCGTCGTACGCATCAACGATGCGTTGAGCAATTCCTTCTTAAACGCACCAAAGCTGGAGAACCCCAAGGTTTGAACCAGCCGCATGACTGTGGTAGTGCCGACACCAGCAGACTGCGCCAGCTCCGCGACGGTCATAACACCTACTTGTTTATAGTTCAGGGCCAGATAGGTGCACAGTTTCTGCTGCTTTTTAGGCAGCAGATCTTTTCGTTTTACAATCTCATCTAATATATTTTCGGACATGGAAGAGTCCCCCCAATTCCATAGTTTCTTGGGATAAATAGGAAATCCTTTGTGTTTAATCTCAGCATACTATTCTTTGCCTATGCCGTCAATACTTTGTGAAAGCTCAAGGCGTTCTAAAAAATGCAAAAAAGAATATATATACCTTAAATCAAAATTATACATCCCTTTCATGCAGCATAAAGCACAAAAAAGGAATTTATCTTCTGTATAAAAGAACAAATATTCTTTTTTGAAAAATAAAAGGTTGACTTATTCCTTTTTTGGTGTAGAATGTGATCAAGGTTAGCGACAAGAAAAAACAAAATATGACATAACTGATTTATGAAAGGGAGACTGAATTATGAAACAGCGCGAAGTCATTTTTTACAGTGAAGGGACCAAGATGGTCGGTACCATTTATCTGCCCGATGACTACAAGGACGGCGAGAAGCGCCCCGGTATCATCGCCAACTCCGGCTGGACCGGCCTGAACAAGGTTTATCCCGCCATGTTTGCCCGCCAGATGACCAAGTTTGGCTATGTGTGCATGGGCTTTGACTACCGCGGCTTCAAGCCCTCCGGCGGTATCAGCGGCATGGATAAGTACACCACCCTGGAGATGGAAGTGGATGATATCAACAACGCCGTGACCTTCTTCAAGCATCAGCCCGAGGTGGACCCCAACCACATCGCCCTGATCGGCTGGGGCGTGGGCGGCGCCGTCTGCCTCACCGCCGCCTACCGCGATAAGACGGTAAAGGCCGTGGCCACTCTGAACTCCTTCACCGACGGCCGCCGCTGGATGCGCATGGGCATGGGCAACGACAAGTTCTACAAGATGCTGCGCACCCTGGAGGAGGATAAGTATCAGCGGGTCAGCACCGGCGATCCCGTCCTGCGTCATCCCTACGAGTTCTATCCCAACATTGACGAGTCCGGCGATTTCTATACCGATCACACCCTGAAGGAGCTCAATGGTGGTCTGGAGGAGTCCATCGGCGGCGATTATCAGGAGCCCTTCCCCACTCCCATGTCCTCTGTGATTGCTGAGTCCTTTGTCCGGTTCAACGTGCAGGATATTCTGCCCAAGCTGGCTCCTGACTGTGCTGTATTTGTTGGCCATGGCAAGTATAACGAGCTGCATGACCGCGAGGAGGCGGAGGACGCCTATAAGCTGGCCAATGAGCCCAAGGCCCTGTACTATGTGGAGGGCAAGCACAACGAGTGGATGTTCGACGGCGATCCCAAGCTGGAGGGTCTGTGCCAGGCAATGAATGATTTCTTCCAGGCGCATATCTAATCCACTGCGGTAAAACTGAACATACTATGGTGCCTCCGTTGATTCAATTAAATAGTTGATATGCGGAGGCACCTTTTGATTCGGCTTACTCTCTGTAACCGGAGAGAGACTAACAAAGGAGTGCGCAGAGATGGAATATACCTATATGTCATTTTTGATGGACTTTTGTTTTATGTCCATTTTGCTGGTAGTTGCTCAGTTCCTTCGGGCAAAAATTAAATTTTTCCAGATATTTTATATTCCGGCCTCCCTGTTGGCCGGTATTATGGGACTTCTGTTGGGGCCCCAGTTTGCAAACGTGATTCCCTGGAGCGGCCAGATTGGGTCCTATGCATATATGCTGGTCTGCGTTCTCTTTGGAGGCCTTTTCCTTGGAAAGAAGGAAAAAATTTCTCCGGTCAAAATCTTTAAAAAAGTCGGCGATTCTTTCTGCGTAAATATGGGCGCTGAGTTTTTCTGCTTTGGCATCGCACTGTTGGTGGGCGGAGCATTTGTGATGGTTCTGTTCCCCGATGTATTTCCGGAAATTTCCGTTCTTATGCCTTCCGGATACTGCGGCGGCCACGGATATGCCTCTACCATTGGTACCGCACTGAACAATCTGTTGGGCCGTACAGACGGCGTTATCATTGGCCAGACCTTTGCAACGATGGGCCTGCTGACCGGTCTGTTTGTCGGCATCGCCTGCATCAACTATGCTACGCGCAAGGGCGCCACTCGCCTGGTTAAGAGTGCCCAGTCTCTGCCTGAGGACTGCCGTACTGGTATCGTCCCTCCTGAGAAGCAGACTTCTATGGGCAAGGAGACCATCAACCCCATGTCCATGGATCCTCTGGCCTGGCACCTGGCGTTGACTCTGGTTGCAACGTTAGCCGGTTACAAGTTCTACGATTTCTATAAGCAGTATCTGCCGCAGATCGAACTGCCTGTTATGTGTCTTACTATGATCGCCGGTGTGATTCTGCAGAGCATCATCAATCTTACTCCCTTCAAAGACAGTGTGGATGAGCATGTTGAGGGCCGGATCGGCAGCATGGTTACTGACTATCTGGTCGGCTTTGGCGTAGCCTCCATCTCCATCACCGTGGTCATGGAATTCATTGGCCCCATCGTGCTGCTGTGCGTGCTGGGTACGCTGTGCTCTTTGACTCTGGTCTTTGTAGTGGGTCGCAAGCTGTTCCGCAATTTCTGGTTTGAGCGCTCCATTTTTGTGTTTGGTTGGACTACTGGTGTTGTAGCCATCGGTCTGACTCTGCTGCGGATCGTTGATCCTGAGGCCAAGAGCGGTACGTTGAGCGATTATGGCTATTCTTACACGCTGCAATCGGTCATTGAGGTGTTCATTATCGCATTGGTGCCGATTATGGCGGTTTCCTATGGATGTATTGCCACTGGCGCAGTTTTGACTGCCATTGCCTTTGCGCTCTTCCTGACGGGAGGCAAACTGTTTGGAGTCCACAACCAAAAGATGAATGAACTGCGGCCAGGCGAAGCAGAAATCATGGCGGCTTCTCGCCAGGAGTAACTGCTTGTTCTGTCTGCCTTATAAACCAAAGTCGAGGGGCGATCGGACCGATCGTCCCTCGATTGATCAATGGAAGGAATGATAGGTATGGAACAGAATCAAATATCTGCTCAACTGCTCAAAGATGGCTATGATCTACATATTCACACAATTCCCTCTCATGTTCCCCGCTCTCTGGACGATTTTGAACTCGTTGATCAAGCCACACGAGCCGGAATGAAGGGAGTTTTGATTAAGTGCCACTATGAACCCACCGGGGCACGGGCTGCTCTGGTAAACCGACGGACACCTGCCGGTTCCGCAAAGGCGTTCGGCGCAGTGGCACTGAACCATCCAGTGGGAGGCATCAATCCCTATGCGGTCCATAGCGCACTGAAAATGGGCGCTCATATCGTCTTTATGCCCACCCGCGATGCGGAGAACTGTCTGCTGTCCGGAGACATGCCCGGTGACTTTTTCAAGCGGCCAGGTATTGGCATCTTAAATGACTCCGGCAGACTCAAACCAGAGGTCTATGATGTCATGGACGTGGTAAAACAGTATGATGCTGTCCTGGCCACAGGTCATATCAGCACAGAAGAGAGTGTGAAGCTGTGCGTGGAAGGACGCCAGCGCGGTGTGCGCATGGTTCTGACCCACCCGGAGTGGGATCGCACGACAATCTCTGCTGAAATACAAACAAAACTGGCTGATTTGGGCGTCTGGATAGAAAAGTGCTGGTACAACGTAGGGGAGGGGAATTGCTCCATCGAGGAAATGGCGGCACATATTCGTGCGGTCGGTCCTGAGCACTGTTTCCTGTCTACAGACCGGGGGCAGTTGGGACGTGAGACACCGGTGGAAGGAATGAAAAGTTTTATTTCTCAGCTGCTGGAGCAAGAAATTTCGGAAGATGAGATCCATACTATGTTATGCGTGGTGCCGGAGTTTGTGTTAGGAATTCGGAAATAAAACTTGCTTCAGACAGGTAATGCAATATCAACTCGAAAACGCTTATGGCAGACTGCGTAAATACAGTCTGCCATAAGCGTTTACATGTACGTTTTTCTGATGTACTGAGAAAAACTTGCTCATTAGAACACGCCAGTGCTGTGTCCTGCGTGAAATGTTTTTGAAAATCGGCTTCAGTCTGTTTGCTGCATGATGTAGGGGGCAAGCTCTGCTTCAAATGCTGCGGTATCGTCGCTGTAAATGACGATGCTCAGCGGATTGCTGAGGTCCAGACTGTAAATTCCCAGCAGAGATTTGGCGTCTACGGTATATCGCCCGGACACCAAATCAATGTCAAAGGGATATTTTACAGCAAGATTGACAAAGTCTCGAACCTGGCTGACCTGTGTCAGCTGTATGGGAATTACTTTCATAGATGAATCTCCTGATATCATTTGGAGGCATCGCACCTCCGGATGGAAGGGTGCAGGGGGCGTGTTATCCCTTTTTTGCGCCCAACTCCGCAATGATGCGGTTATAAGAATTTTTATTGATCTGGTAAAAGAACAAAACCGCCGCGGTCAAAAGCCACAAGACACCGGGAACGGTGGAAAATGCGTGGTGGATGGCGGACTGTACCGCAGGGTTCTGCGCTTGATTAGCCACAAATCCAAGGCTTCCAAGAATGCCTGCCAGAGCGGAGGTGCCGATGGCCATGCCCACTTTATTGCCCAGAGAGACAAAGGCGTACTGGAATCCGTCGTTGCGGATGCCGGTTTTCCACTCTCCATATTCCACACAGTCGGGAACGATGGCGTAGATGGCGGTGTTGAAGCCACAGAAAAAGAATTGAGACAGGGCGGCCAGAGAGTAGAAGGGAATGGGACTTACTGTTGCGCGGAAGAAATACATGGCAAACATGGCAGCGCCGGTGCCGGCGGCAAAGACCGAAGCGGTTCGGCCCTTGTTTCCCAGCCAACGGAACACAAAGGGGAAGGCTCCTGCTCCCAGAATGGAGGGGATCATCAGAAGCATGGAGTACAGTGTGAACAGACCTTCGTCTCCTTCCACGTACTTAAAATAGTACAGCAGGTCGGCGTTTCTGCCATACAGGGTGATGCCGAACAGAAATTGGCCAGCCAGAGCGATCAGGTAGGGCTTATTTTGCACAGCGGCTTTCAACTGTACCGCCAGAGGGATCTTCTCCTTGGTGGGGGGATAGACGACCTCCTTTGTTTTGGCAAAACAGAACCAGTGACAGAGGGTAAAGATGCTGCCGTAGAGAATGGTGAGCAGAAGATACCCCCGGGCCTGATCTCCCTTGCCAAACAGAGCAATCAAGGGCAGGGTGATCATGTTGATGATATTGATGGCGATCATGGCGCACACGGAGCGGGAGGTATTGATTTGTGCCCGCTCCTCGATGTTCTGTGTCAGCGCGCCGCACAAGGTACCGTAGGGAATATTGACGCAGGTGTACCCCAGGACCAAAATGCAGTAGGTAATGTACATATATATGGTTTTGGACGAGTCAGACCAGGTGGGATGGGCCCAAAACGTCAGCACCAGCACAAGGGCCGTCAAGGGCGCGCCGAAAAGAAGCCAGGGACGGTAGCGGCCCCAGCGGCTCTTGGTGCGATCACTGAGCGAACCGATCAGAGGGTCATTGATGGCATCCCAAAATCGGGAGACCAGCATCAGGGTAGAGACGGTGGCCATAGAAATGCCGCAGACGTCTGTATAGAAGATCATCAGGAAATTGCCAACAAACATCCAACTGAAGTTGCAGCCCACATCGCCAAAGCCATAAGCCAGCTTGCTGAGGAACGGAACTTTGATATTGGTTTCCTGGCTGGTTTCCATGTCAGCACTCCTTTCCGATGCGGACCACGGCTTTTACAATGTTGGCCTTATCGGCAACACTTTGGTCCATGGCGTTTTGGATATCGTCAAAATCAAAGATATTGGTCACAATGCCCTTGAGATTCACCTTTCCGGCCGCCACAGCATCAATGGCCATGGGATAGATATGACGATAACGGAACACCGTTTTAAAGGTCAGCTCCTTATCCAGAGCCAAACTCATAGGCAGCGTGATTTCCCCTGTCTTGGAATAGCCGACCAGCACAATGGTGGCGCCCTTCTTGGTCATCTGAATGCACTGACGAGTGGTAAATTCGGTCCCGGCAGTCTCAATGGCCAGATCGCATCCCCGTCCGTCTGTCAGCTCCAGCAGGGCCTGTACGACATCTTGTTCTTTGCCGTTGATAACGCCGTCCGCACCCAGCTCCAATGCCTTGTCCAGACGCTTTTGCATAATGTCTACCACATAGACCTTGCTGACGCCCTCTGCCTTCAGGGCCATCATGGTTACCAGGCCGATGCAGCCTGCCCCCATCACGACGGCGGTCTGTCCGGCGTGGGCGCCGCCCTGATTGGCCGCATGGAAGCCTACGGCCAGAGGCTCGATCAAAGCGCCCTCCAGGGTGGAGACATGTTCCGGAAGCTTGAAGCACAGCGCCGCCTCGTGGGCCACATATTCCTGGAACACACCGTCTACCGGGGGCGTGGCAAAGAAGACAACATCCGGGCAGAGATTATACCGTCCGGTCTTGCAGAATTCGCAGTGCCCGCAGGTCTTTCCAGGTTCCAGTGCGACACGGTCTCCCACCTTCAGGTGTGTCACATCCGCTCCAACCTCGACCACCACGCCGCCGGGCTCATGCCCCAGTACAAAGGGCGGCTTTACCACGTAGTCCCCGATGGCCCCGGTCTCATAGTAGTGCATGTCACTTCCGCAAATGCCTACATACTCCAACTTGACCAGGACCTCATTGGACTTGGGAGTGGGGATCGGGCGCTTGGTATAACCCATTTTCCCGATGCCCTCCATGACTGCGACTTTCATTTCCCCGTTCATAATCCTTCCTCCTATTTTACTTTTATAAAGTATTTTATTAAGTGTCTACATTTAAGCACTGGCACGGGTTAAAGTCAATAGGGAACGGTTAAGATTGGAGGAAAACCTAAATTATATGGCTATAATTTGTGCAAAAAATCAGGCGATTCCCTTGAATGGGAATCGCCTGATCCAATCAAAGCGTTTGTAAAAATCGTTCCACTTGCATCAGTGCTGCGCCCACAGCGGACGCCTCCAGCTTAAACGAGCATTCTTTCAAATAGCCGCCGCTGCGCTCAAAGGTGTTTCGCTCAGCCAGCATCTCCCGAAGAGGGCCTCCAAACTCCTCCAGGAAAGCGCCTACATAGCCGCCGGCAATCACATCGCAGTCAAAACTCATACATAGATTGTTGATGTCCACCGCCAGATACTGCAGATATTCCGTCCACACCCCTTGGGCCTGCTGATCCTGGTCCCGCAGCCGCTCAAAAAACTGTGCCAGGTTTCCATCTGCATAGGAGGCGAGCACCTTGGCCGAGAGATAGGCATCCAGGCACCCCACCTTTCCGCAGTAACACTTCCGGCCATTGGGAACCAAAGTCACATGGCCAAATTCTCCGGCCCGCAGGTTATTCCCGGTATAAAGTCTGCCGCCGTTGATGATGGCGCCGCCCACGGTGTTGCTCAGGGACAGGTAAATCAGGTTTTCTGCCTCTGGATTTTTCCAGAGCTCTGCAAAGCCCGCAGCGTTGGCGTCGTTCATGAAAATGCAGGGATAGGGAAGGTACTGGCTAAATTGCTTTGTTTCCACGTCATAGATGTCCAGCGCATGGGAATATAGCAGCCGCTCTCCGGTCTCGTCCAGAATGCCGGGCAGAGAAACTCCGATTCCCAGCAGCTTTTCCCCTTCTCCCTCTTCCAGAAAGTCGGTCAACAGGTTCTTTAGGGACATCAGATAGTCCTCCTGGAGGGAGAATACCCGCTTTTTTCGAGTATACCGAAGAATTTCTCCGGACAGATTCACCAGAACCAGTCCCACATGGTTTTGTGTGATATCTAATCCCACAGCCAGCTTGGCATCCCGTACCGGAGCGTAGGCTTTTGCTTTTCGGCCGCCGGTGGACTCATAAGCGCCTACCTCCTGCACAAGTCCCAGAGCAGTCAGCTCCTTCACATTTTGCAATACAGTGGGCCAGCTCAACTTTAATTTTTGTGCCAGCTCCGGCTGTGAGATCTTATCACAGGTCAGCAAACACCGCAGAGTATTGCTGCGGTTGAGCCGTTTTACATCCATATTGTTTGCAGGGGTTGTACGCATAGCCAAGCATCCTTTTTTAATTTTATAAAGTAGTTATCTTTATAGTAGCGCGTTCTTTCAGAAAAAACAAGAGCGGAGGATAGAGAGAAAATGTCGATTTGCGTTCCCGGGAGAAAAAGAAGTAATCTGAGTCTTGTTCATTTGAAGGCGGATGCTGGGCGTATCATGGTGTCGCTTGCATTCATTAACCATAGATGGTAATCTAAATGTGTATCTCCTATGAATGTTGAACAACGAACAATTTTTTATATGATGTTACCTTAAAAGCATATTGTATAAGAAATAAGAATTTGCGAGGTAAGATATGAAAATTCGGGAAATAAAAGTAAATGAAGTTAGAAGCAGTTGCTTTCAGTGCTGTCATCACGTTATACAGCAACTTTGTTGTTTCCTGTCCAGCTTGGAACTGAGTGGCCTGACGCACGCCATTCGTATTGCCCTGGAGTGCGGTTAGAAGCAATATTTGCTCAGGCGTTGGTCTCCACCTGCTGGATGGCTTCGCTCAGATCGACGGCCAGGTCCAGGTAGGGCTTCTGCTGGGCGTATTCGCTGCGTACCTGTATGGTCTCAAAGTGCCCCGCGACCTTAACCATGTAAAAGCTGTTTTTCTGCACAGTCTGGTCCAGAACCTGCTTGAGCTCGCCCACCAGCATCACCAGGTCCGGCCGCCCCATGGAGATTACCCAAGCTGCTCCCAGCATGTGAATGGCCATATTACCGGCTACGGTAAGGGCCATCCACCGCTTTCCAAAGCGCAGAATATCCAGGAAGGGAAGGTAGGCCAGCAGATGGATGGGCAGATAGGTGCAGAAGGTATAGAAAACGGTCTCCATTTGTGAGAGCAAAAAAGCCAGCATATGTGCACGGTATTCCCCCAACTGGTCACTGAGATATCCATATAAAATCTTCCCCACGATCAGCATCAAGCTCAGATAAGAAATAAGAAATGATGTATACGCCGGTGATAGTCCGGCTTGTTGGTAAAGTACTGTCAGGAGAGAAAAGCCTGGACCGGTAGATGCCCTGAGAAGAAAAGCAGCTGCTACACCGGAACCTGCAGCAGCCAGACCTAGGCCCGTGCCTCGATGTGCATCGAACCAGCGGGAAAGTATGGTGGACAAAGGAATCATTCCCCCATATCCATATCCCAAACCACACAGAGCGATGCCAACAGGTTTAAACTGAAGGTGCTCATAACGGCAAAAAGGACACTGGAAAGGGTAAACAGGAGATTTCCCGCAATCATTGTGCGGTGTTCACCTATGTATTTCTTCTATTTGGCATAAAATATCATTGCTGTACAGGAATAGAAGACAATATGTCACCATAATCCTCTGGGTGTCGATCATAGAGAAGAGAATTGTTCTTTCGCTCCTCTGTGACACGCTTGGGATAAATGGTTTGATATAAGATAGTTTCTTCCTCCGTTCCAGCCATCTGTAAAAGAGTTCCTACTGGATTGATGACTTGGCTTTTCCCGGCGTACAATTCTGTGCCGTCTCCGGTGCCTCCACAGGCGCGGCCGCAGTAAAACTACGGTGTTGAGTTGTGCCTTCTTTAAAGAATGTGGTGCAGAAGGTGAACAGCGATGGTACAGCAGAGGAATAAATCCCTAGAAAAATTACCGTCAGAAATGCGTAGCCCAGCAGAGGGCTGATAGTGTTGGCCAGATATAGGGTGGGAACAGCCTGTTTTCCAATCATAACGTAGTTGCAGAAGAACGCAGCAACCATCATCACACATGCCAGACCATAAAAGATGGTTCCCATACGCAAGCTACTCTCCTGGGGGGCAATGGACATACCTTCCACAATTAGTTCCCAATGTTGAGTGAGGTAGATTCCACCAGTAAATAGGGTAATGAAAATAATGATTGGTCCAATAAAGCCCAGGATCTCCACCATTTTCTTCAAGTCCAGCAAAATAGTAATGATACATAGAATACCGACCACTGCGCGCCAACCGACAATGGAGCACCAAAATGCTGATTGAGGGCAGCACCAAAGCCGGCGATCATGACGATCGGGGAAAGGAGCAGGAAAACACCGACAGCAGTTTAAAGAGTTTCCCAAATGTTTTACCGCAGTAGTAATCAAACACATCCATTGGATTATGGAAATGCTGCTCATTCCCCAGCTTTAGGAAGGATGCGGAACTATAACCGTGCAGGATCATGCCTACGATAATAGATCTAAAGCCAAGTGCTCCGTACGCACCAAAATATTGAAGCAGTTCTTGGCCTGTGGCAAAGCCTGACCCAATACAAAAAGATACCCACGCACCTGCAATCATGGTCACACTCAGCCAGATGGTAGCAAACATATAGATATCATCGGGGTTAGTACGGCCGGGCTGCTTGACAAGAAGCACATCGCTGACCTGAGTGATCTCAGGTCGCTCCATCTTGCCATCCAGCACCATGTTGGCCAAGGTACAGGAATCCCGGTCATTGAGGTGGTCCTCCCAGTCCATGCCGAACTTACATTGGGCAACAGATGGCAGGCCTCCTTGTAGTCATACTGAGAAACGAAGGAATGGAAGGAGCTAGGCTTCATCCAGTCCGGTTCCACATACTCCTCGCCTACGTCTACCAGGGAACAGGTATGTACAATATCAGAATCCCGAATGGTCTTCTCTGCACTGTCGACTACTTCAAACTCGTAGCCGAGATGAGCAAATTTTTCACAGAAGCGCTGGGCGTTCTCGAGGATCAGATCGTAAATCTTCACCTTCTTGATGTTTTTCATGGACATGGCGGTTGACTCCAGGCAGTAGCCGGCAATGATGCCGCTGCCGATCAGGCCCACGACCTCCGAATCCTCTCGGGCAAAGCATTTGGCGCCCAGGCCGCTGTCCGCGCCGGTACGCATGCCGCTAATCAGTGTGTCGTCCACCACGGCGATGGGGTAGCCAGTCTCCTCGTCAAAGAGCTCAACCAAACCGTTGGAGCGGGGCTTGCCAAGCTCGCGGGGATTGGCAGGGGTACTGGGGATGGCCTTTACCCCGGCCACATGGATATTTTCTTCCTCGCTGTTGATGATGCAGGCATGCAGACCGATACGCTTGCCGGCGTGTTTGCCCTCCTCCCACATCATGTGGAACAGGGGAATCTCAATGGTTTCCCCACGGCCCAGCATCTTGTTGGCGCGGCGCGCCAGAATCCCTAAAAAAGTTGGAGGATATGGACATTGTTTTAGCCCAGGAAGACGTGACCAATTGGACAAACGAGGTGGAGACACCGCATTTTCTTTCTTTATCAAACTGTAATTATGATCATAATGCATAAAAACGATGCGTCCCACCGTAGTCCGGCGGGGCGCATCGTTTATGTTTCATGCAACAAGTGGGATGACTGGTAAGAAGAGATAAGAGCATACGGCTTATCTGCAAAATCTTATTCCGTTGCTGGACTGATATTGCACTGGAAAGGGGCCAGGGACTGGCTGTTGTATTCCGCCTGGCAGGCATTGTGGTTGAGGACCATGCGTACCCGGTCCTTGCCGGTTCCCCGGTACACCACCTCAACCCCCGGCTGGGACAGCTCCAGAGGGATGTGCTGCTCGGCGGAGACCTGCTCCAGAATCCGGTTCAGCACCGGTTCCTCCAGGCCGCAGCCCAGATAGTAGACAAAGCCGTCCTTTTGCTGCTTGCGGGTGACGGCGGCAAACTCCTGGTAGAAGGGGTCGGCGTAGCGCAGGAGCACCTGGGCCCCATGGACCTCCAGCATATCCCGGAAAATGCCGCCCTGACCCTGGACGCCGGAGAAGAGATCTTCTCCAAGCAGCGGGAATTCCTGTCCCTCCTGCAGGCTCTCGGTCTCAACCACACACACGCCGGCAAAGGAATCAAAATCCACAGGGACCTGCTTTCCAAGAACTAGATTGTTATCGTTGTCCTTGACAAAATCCCGATAGGTCAGCACGACCGTGCCGCCCTGTTGGGCAAAGGTCTTGATCTTGGCCTGAAATTCCGGTTTTGCGATGATCATCTGGGGCAGGATCAGGACATGATAGCCGGAAAGATCGCTGTCCGCGGGAATCACATCCACAGCAACATTGCGGTCGTAGAAGAACTTGTGGTACTTCTGCATCTCAGCCTGGCAGTCCAGCAGCACACTCTGCCGCTGGATGCGGAAGGCGGCCAGGGAGTCGTAGTCGTACACGATGGCGACCCGGCTGGCAATAGGGGTCTCCAGCGCGGAGGCGTACTGCCGGATGCTGTGGAAAAATTCTTTCACCTCATAGAACTTCCGCCGCTTGACGTTGTCTGCATCGAGCACACCATAGCAAAATTGCTCGGCACCTTTCGTGGCGCCCCGATACCGGAAGAAGAACATGGACTCACAGCCCCGGGCCATGCCCTGGTAGGCCCACATCTTTGCCTGATTGGGCCGGGGGGAGAAGCCGGTGACGTCGTGGCCCTGAGCGCCCATAATAGCCTCGGTGATCCAGAAGTTCTCACCCTTCAAACCCCGGATATAGTCCAGGCCAAAGGCGATCTCGTTGGGAGCCAAGGGCTCGCGCTGACCGCCCCAGACGGGGTAGTTGTTGTAAGCGGCAATGTCCAGGTGCTTGGATACCGCAGAGTAGTCCACATGCTTGCCCAGACCTCCGCCGGGAAAATCGTGGATGATGGTCACGTTGGGGATGATCTCACGCAGCAGTTTGGCCTGGAAGGCGGCAAAGCGCACGATGCTCTCACTGCGGAACCGCTCCCAATCCAGCCGCAGGGCAGGGTTGTGGGTGGTGATCGTCGGAGCGGGCAGGGGAATCTCGTCAAAATCGTTGTACTCCTGAGACCAGAAGGTGGTGCCGTAGGTCTCGTTGAGGGCCTGGATATCGCCGTGAAATTTCTCCTTCAGATAGGCCCGGAATCCCTCACGGCACTGGGGGCACCAGCAGATATCGCTGTCCTCATGGCCCAGCTCGTTGTCGATCTGCCAGGCCACAATGGCCTCTTCATCCTTATAGTGTTCCGCCATGGCGCGGACGATGCGCTCGGAGTATGTATACATGGCTTTGCTGTTAAAGCAGTACACGTGCCGCCCGCCGAACACCCGCTTGCTTCCGTCCTCAAACTCCGAGAGAATTTCCGGGTGCTTTTTGGCCAGCCAGGCGGGGATGGTGGCCGTGGGGGTGCCCATGACGATGGACAGGCCGCGGGCCTTAGCCCGGGCGATCACATGGTCAAAGAAGGAGAAGTCAAACTGCCCCTCCGTCTTTTCCATGAGGTGCCAGCCAAACTCCGCAATGCGGATGGCATTGCACCCCAACTCACAGATATTGTCCAGATCCCCCTCCAGCATGGAGGGGGACCACTGTTCGGGATAATAGTCTACGCCAAGAAACATTAGTGATTCACCTTATTCTTTTCTTTCAGCTGTCTGGTGATGTCCTCCATGGCCCTGCCGTCCAGCTTATAGCCCTTCACATAGATGACAAAGGCCAGCACAGTGACGATGGAGGGGATCACGCCCATGAGGATGCGCATACCCATGATGGTCTCGGGGGTCTGGGGCACGTTTTCCACATAGCCAAAGATGGTCAGGCCCACGCCGATCAGCCAGCCGGCCACGGCGGAAGCGGTCTTAACCAGCAGGGTCTGGAAGGAGGCCACGATGCTCTCGTTGCGGGTGCCCAGCTTGACCTCGCCGTAGTCAATGACGTCGGCCAGCATAACGGTGGTAGCGCCCAGGGTCAGGCCGGAGCCGAACTTGAAGAGCAGGCCGCACACAATGATCAGGGGGATATTGGTGGGAGCCACATAGCCAAACACCAGCAGGGCGATCAGGCCCACAGCGGGGGTAAAGCTGGCGATGGCAAAGACCTGCTTCTTGTTCATGAAGCGGGAGAGCACGGGGAAGGCAAACAGGGCGATGATCTCAGCAAAGGAGGCGGCGGTGGTGAAGAAGGAGAACAGGTTCTCCTCACCGGTGACGTACTTGAAGTAATACAGAGCCATGCCGCCGGCCAGCTGTACCAGCATATTATAAGCCAGCACGACGCCGATGTAAACCTTCAGCTGATCGTTGGCGGTGATGATGTGGATGGCGTCCTTCAGAGAGGTGCGCTGGGCCTTCTTGCCCTCGGCGGCATCCAGGCTGCTGCGGTCCTTAACGAAGACAACGGTGACCAGGATGGTAACGATGAACACCACGCAGATGGCCACAGCCAGGGAGGAGTAACCCTTGGCCTCGTCGCCATTGCCCAGATAGTTTCTCAAGGTAATGCCAAAGGCGCCCATGAGCAGCCAGGCAGAGCTGGCGAAGATCCGAGGAATGACGGACATGGACTCCCGCTCCTTCTGAGTGGAGGACAGGGAGGGCAGCATGGACCAGTAGGGGATATCCATAACGGTGTAGGTCATGCCCCAGAGGATGTAGATGACGGAGTAATAGGCGTACTGACCAAAGCCTTCCAGGCCGGGGTTACGGAACATAAAGATCATGATGACCGAGTTGAGCAGGGTGCCGATGAGAATCCAGGGACGGAACTTGCCCCAACGGGTGCGGGTGTTATCCACCATGAAGCCCATCATGGGGTCGTTGATGGCGTCCCACACACGGGCCACCAGGAACAGGTTGCCCACAAAGAGGGGAGCCAGGCCCACGGTGTCGGTGAGGTAGATCATCAGGAATGTGGAGATCATGGCGTAGCACAGGTCTTTACCTAATGCACCCACGCCAAAGCAAAGTTTTCTTCCAGCGGATAATTTCATAAGTTTTCTCCCTCCAACAATATTTGCTGCCAGGCGGACCTGGACTTACTGCTTACGTTCAAAGCGGACAATAGCGCTGGCGTAGTCGCCGCTCAACTTAACCTCCAGACCGTGGTACATCAAATAGGCTCCGCTCTTGGTGATGTCGCCCTTGGAGGTGTGCAGGGTGTACAGCACATCTTCCTCCAGACCACGCAACCGGATGGTGGTGCCCCGGTGACCCACCTTGCTCTGGGGCAGGAAGGCGAAGATCAGGCCCTGCTCGCCCTTGAGGTACTCATACAGGAAGTACTCGTTGGCCGACGGATTGTCCAGGCGATAGAAATCGCCCTCCTGAACAATGGGGCGGATCTCCTTGTACTGCCGGATCATATCCTTGGACAGCTCGGTTTCCTCGTCCGTGAATTTTAGAATGTTGCACCCGATTCCTAGCGAGCCCATCATGGCGCTGTGATACCGGAATTTCAGGGGAATGACCCGGGCGGAGAGGAAGTTGGGGCAGTCGGTCACCCAGGCCCGCATGGCCTTGATGGGGTAGATGCGGGAGTAGGCGTCTTGGATGTACAGGCGGTCGTAGGCGTCGGTGTTGTCGCTGGTCCAGAAGTCATCAAAGATGCTCAGGATGCCGTAGTCGATCCGGCCGCCCCCGGAGGCGCAGGCCTCAAAGAGAACCTGGGGATGCTTCTTTTTCAGCTCCCGTACAATGTCGTAGACGGTCTGGATGTGTTTTACCCAGATGTCCCGCTGAGGGCCGGTCTGGGAGATGGGGCGGTTGGCGTCCCACTTGATGTAGTCGATGTCATACTTGGTGAGCAGATTATCCAGCATGTTGTAGATAAACTCCCGCACCTCGGGCTTGGTGACGTTGAGCACGTACTGCACCCGGGAGGTATCGCTGACCCGGGTCTCGTAGTGGTAGATCCAGTCGGGGTGATCCTGGTAGAGCTGCGCCTTGGGATTGACCATCTCGGGCTCTACCCAGAGGCCGAACATCATGCCCAGATCCTTCACCGCGCCGATGAGCTCTTCCAGGCCGTTGGGGAATTTCCCCTCGTTGACGTACCAGTCGCCCAGGCCGTTCTGGGTGCTGTGGCGCTCGCCGAACCAGCCGTCGTCCAGCACAAACAGCTCGGCGCCCAGTTCCCGGGCCTTCTGGGCCAGCTTGATCTGATCCCGACTGTTCACGTGGAACTCGGTGGCCTCCCAGGAGTTATACAGGACAGGGCGAATGCCCTTGTGGACAATGAAGTCCCGGGCAAAGCGGTGCAGATTGTGGGACATGGTTTCAAAGCCGCAGGGCGAATATCCGAAGAGGATGGAGGGAGCCTCAAAAATCTCCCCGGGTTTCAGCTCCATCACGCAGTCGTGGGAGTTGATTCCCATCTGCACCAGGGTCTCGCCGTAGGGAGTCTGCTCCACCACGCCGCTGAAATTGCCGCTCATGCGCAGGGCGCCGAAGTATACCTCGCCGCTGGTCTCGGTGGCGTCCCGGTCCAGGACGAAATAGGGGTTGTGGTTGTGGCTGGAGATGCCCCGCCGGTTTTCGATGACGATCTTGCCGTAGCTCACCTTCTGGACAAAGCGCTGCTGCTCGGCACCCCAGTGGCCGTGAACGTTGGAGAAGTTCAGATTCTCGTAGGGGATGTGGAACTGGGCGCTGTGCAGCCGCTCGATCTGAATGGACTCGGACATCTGGTTTTCAATCACCACATTCCGCTCCATCAGGTCGTATTCCGGATAGATTTTGTAGTGAAGATCCATGAAAAATTCATAGTGATTGTCCTTGAGATGAACAATCAGCTCTTCACTGTCCTCGGCCTTTACCACATCGTACCCGCGGTATTCATACACCAGCTCCCGGGTGCCGTCGGCAAAGGTGGCCTTCAGGCAGTGCTCCTTGTAGCGCAGGCCGCCGTGAACCGGGAATTCCTCCTTGGTGATTTCATACACGGGGTCGTTGGTGGAGACCTCGGTCAGCTCAGGAAGCTCCAGTTCGTCCACAGACGGCAGCTTCTTTCCCCAGTAAAGGTGCCTTAACAAGCCCTGGTCGTCCACCCCAAATGCATAGCTGGTGGATTTTGTGCTGAGCAAAAATGTGTTGCCTTTTGTACTAACTGCAATGCTCATATTTGTTTCTCCGCCTTCCCTTTGTACTAACTATATAGAAGATATCATTGTGGAGAAACGCAGTCAACACATTTACTAAAAGTTTTAATATATTAGCTCTAATTTCGTAAATTATTAACTAAAATCTTTACTTAAATTTATGAAAAATGCAGAAGAGAAACTCTTCTGCATCTTCCGTTTCTTCACTTTTCTTTCACACTGCCTCGTTCTTCCAGCTTGCACGAGATAATAATCTGCTTTGGATGGATCTTCTTTTGCCAAAGCAGCTCCATACACAGTGCGGCCGCATCGGCATTTTCCTGGAGAAAAACTTCTACCGAGGAGAGAGGCGGCTCTGAAAGCTGGGAGAGGCTGGTGTTATTGAATGTAATCACGCCAATATCCTGGGGAATCTGAATTTGATGTTCACGCAGAGCTTTCAGAAGCCCGGGAGCCACCACATCGCTGGCTGCGAAAATGGCCTCAGGAAGGGGGTTTCCGCTCTCTAAGTATTCTTTCATGGCGGCATAGCTGCTTCTGGAGTTCATTTCACAGTCGATGACCAGGTCTGGGTCATAAGAGCCTCGCTCCAAAAGAGAGTTTTTGTAATAGTAAAACCGGGGATCCATGGAGAGCTCTTTTTTCGCCCCATAGGTATTTACGCCGCCCAAATATGCTATCCGTTCATAGCCGTGAGTCCAAAAACAGTTGAGGCTCTGCCGCACAGCCAGGTGATAATTGGGAACGATGCTGCAATACTTTTCCTCATCGGGAGAGGAATCCAAAAATACCACGTTCTCTGTGTAGCAATGGAAATCCTCAATCTCTCCCTGCGTAAAGCGCCCGATGGCCACGATTCCGTCCAGCGGCAGCTCATCGTTCTTTACAAAATGGCCCTGCTCGTTGCGAAACAGCATCACTGTGCTCCAGTGCCGCTCAAAACACACCTCATCCAACACATTTTTGAGGAGCATGTAGTAGATATCCTCCAGCAGCTGCTGGGTTTCATACATCTGGGCAATGCCGATGCGCTTTTCCACTGGCCCGTTCTGCTTGGGAACGTCCGACTCTTCTGGGGCCTGGGTTCCCTGGTACCGCTGTTGAACTGTCCGGTATCCCAGCTCTTTTGCGGTTTCCAGAACGCGCTTTCTGGTTTCTTCCGTCACACTAAGAGAGGGGTCCTGATTCAAGACCCTGGATACCGTAGCCGAAGATACCCCGGCCAGGCCTGCAATTTCTTTTAACGTTGCCATTGCAATACTCCTATTTGCTTAGAAGGTAAAATCTAACCGTTTGTACTAATAATTTTACTGTATTTTATTAGATCACACAAGTAAAATTTGAAGCCTGTATATGTTCGGATTTCTTCTGTGGTGAAGGCAAGGTGTATTATCTACCGCGTTTTATTTTCTAGTGTAAGCGGAAATGCGCGGAACTGATCATAGAAATGAAAAACGAGCAGTCTCCTCTTTGAGACAGAAAAGCGTGCTGAAAATAGAAAGCCGCCCTCCAGAAAGTGGTTTCCAGAGAGCGACGGTTCAACAGCGATTTATCTGCAGTTGTTGCAATCAAGCATGGCTTACTTGGCTGTGCTGAAATCCTTCCTTTATTTCGTCAAGAACAGAAGGATTTTTGATGATATTCCAAGCAGCACCAGCTAAAACCTTTGCGGCAATTATGACACCATAGATGCGGTTTCTCTCAGTTAATATTGCTGTTGATGAACGCCAAAAGTAAAGAAGTTACTCTTTCGAAATTCGGACAATTCCTTTTTGCTTACCTGAATTACATGCAAGATTTCTTCTGAGGAATGGGTAGGCGTATTCGAGATAAAGCACTTGGAAGAGGTAATATGATAGCTGCGGTTCAGGCAGGCAAGAAATCCAACCATATAGGAATCCAAAAGGTCCATATTGCTGAAACAGGCAAATATGAAATCTTCCGGTAAGATGATATTGGTAGCATACAGGTAGGTATTTGGGCCGCGGGTCGACATTGTGCCGAGCATCATATAATGACAATTTTTGTAGTTGGTTACATCGTCTACTTCCATATAGCACGTGATTCTGGATGTATTATGATCGATCTCTATGACATGAAGGACGAGAGACTGCTTTCCTCCCCGATACCAATACAGATACAGGGGAGAGACCTTAAAAACGGGAGACAGCCGGTTGGCATGACTGCTGTCTGCGTCTGAGACTTCCGGAGTGGAAATGTGGGGAACTAACTGATCTACCTGGATACCAAGCTGGGATGCAATTTGCTGAAGCGTGTAGATGTCAATGGCAATCGATCCTTGTTCATATTTGGAGATACATGCCAGGCTTTTATGGATAGAAAACGCAAGTTGTTTTTGCGTCATATTGCACATTTTTCGAAATCGCCGGATATTTGCACCCAGTTCAGTATAAAAGCAATTGCTCTCCATAAACGGCCTCCGAAATTTCCTAATATGAAAGTTTATGCTGACAATACCCGTTTCTATTTTTACTTGGTTAGAATTATAGTTCATTTTTCTATAAAAATCAACTGTGGTGAAAATTCTGCAGAAAATACTTTCCTGACGTAAGAGCAGCAGGAATTTGATAATTTATTAAAAATACATAAAATTAGACATAGTTTACAAGGAAAAACGAGATGTTTTTATTCAAAGAGAAAGGAGCATTGCCATGAATGTTTTGGACTGGTCAGTCCCTTATATGAAGCATTTTGAAGAAATGACCCGTATTCCCCACGGTTCCTGCAATGAAAAGGCATACAGCGACTATCTGGTTGGCTGGGCAAAGGAGCACGGTTTGCGCTGTGTGCAGGATGAACTGTATAATGTGGTCATTTACAAATCTGCCAGTGCCGGGTATGAGGATCACCCTCCTGTAATTCTTCAGGGACATATTGATATGGTTTGTACCAAGACAGAAGACAGCAACCACGACTTTCAAAAGGATCCTCTGGAGCTCTACATTGAGGACGGATTTCTGAAAGCCCGTAATACCACGCTGGGCGGAGATGACGGAGTGGGAGTGGCCTATATGCTGGCTATCCTGGAATCTGATTCTTTGGCCCATCCTCCCCTGGAATGTACATTTACTGTTCAGGAGGAGACGGGCTGTATTGGAGCAGCTGGCCTGAAAAAGGAATATTTTCAGGCCAGACGGATGATCGGGTTGGACGATGTGGGGGGCGGCACCAGCTATGTGACCACAGCAGGCAGTCAGCTGGTTCAGTTTTCCCGTACGATTGATTGGGAGCCCGCCTGCGATCCGGCTTATGAGCTGAAACTGAGCGGACTGCTGGGCGGGCATTCCGGGGTGGACATTGACAAGGAGAGGGGAAATGCCATTCAGCTGGCCGCTCGTATCCTGTTTGCGTTGCAAAAACAGGGAAATTTGCGCCTGGCATGGGCCAACTTCGGCACTGCGGACAATGTAATCCCTTCCTATGGAACCGTTCGCTTTACCACAGATCAGCCCGCTGACGCGGTGGCGGCCGAGGTGGAAGACTGGAATCAGATTTTCCACAAGGAATTGGAATTCAGTGATGCAGGCCTGCAGATTACCCTCTCCTCCGCCAGCGTTGACAAGGTGTTTTCTGCCCGGGATAGCCAGGATGTCATTTGTTTTTTGCGCTATCTTCCCAATGGGATGCGAAATCGGAGTATGCGCTTTGAAAACCTGCCGGTGGCCTCCAGCAATCTTGGCACTGTGCGCGTAGAAGGGGACACGTTAACGGCAAATAACTGCCATCGGGGCGCCATTGTCTCCTATTTAAAGGACATGGAAGAGGTTCAGCAGATGCTGTGCTCCGTATACCACATGAACCGGAAGGTTACCGGCTTTGTGGCCCCCTTTGATTACATCGAGAATTCTCCCATCCGTGCCGCACTGGCTCAGGCGTTTCACGACGTGACCGGCCGGGAACTGCAGCCCGTCTGTGTCCACGGAGGAATTGAAGCCGGATATTTTAAAGAGATGTATCCGGAGATGGATATTGTAACGATTGGGCCTCTGGTGTTGGATGAGCACATGGTGACGGAGCGTCTTGATTTAAAATCGTTTGAGGAAATCTGGAATGTTGTGGTCAAATTCCTGGCGTCGTTGTAAAGAGAGTCCCTCAATTTAAAGAAAGTGAGTGAAGAAAATGGGAACACAAGGTACAAAATTCTCCGGGTATAAACAAGCGGTCTATGTGGCACTCATCACATTTTTGGTAGGCGCCTGCTATGGTGCACTCAGTCCCCTTATGCCCATTACCATGGCAGCCTTAAACTGCAGTTCCAGCGAAGTGGGTATGCCCTCTACGGTTGAGACCATTGCCTGTTTTATTGCTGGTCTGTATGCAGGTAAATTTATTATTAAATTTCAGGCGAAGCGGTGTGTGCTGGCCTGTGCCATTATTTCGGCGGCCTTTGTGGCAGTATATGCCTATGCGCCTTCGATCATGGTGATCTGTATTTACGAGGCCCTTCTGGGTGTTTTCATGGCGGCTGGTTACTCCTCCGGCATGAATGCCTTTTTGAGCAAGTGGTTTATTGAAAAGCGTGAGATGATTTCCGGCTATGCCCAGGCGTTTATTGGATTTGGTGCGGCTCTGGGCACCCTGGTTTTTGGTGAGGTCAATGATGCCATGGGTCTGATGGCGGTGACCATCGTCTTTGCCTGCACAGGTGTGCTTGCTCTGCTCATTTATCTGCTGTTGCTGCGCAACCCTGAGGAAATCGGCGAAAAGCCCCTGGGCTGGGAGAAAGCTGAGGCGCTGGCCAAGGCAGAGGGCAAGTCCTCTGGTACCGAGTACGGAATTGGTTTCAGCGGGGCGGTAAAGTCGGTGTCCTTCTATCTTCTGCTGGCCTCCTGCCTGCTGTGGGCCCTGGCCATGATCCTGTTTCCCTATTTGACCACCGCTCTGCAGGCCGGCGGCGTGGAGCCTGTGGTCAGCACCCGCATCCAGAGCATGGGACAGATCTTCCTGGCAATCTTCTGTATCTTCATTGGCACCCTGACCAGTAAGTTTGGCCCCAAAACCTATGTCATTATTTCCTTCGGTGCGTGTCTGCTGGGGGCTCTGTGTCTGGGGGTATGGTGCAACACCGGGATGGACATCCTGATGTATGCAACGGCCATCTTCCTGGGCAGCGGTTACGCCGTGGGTACTACGTATGGGCCTATGATTACCACCAAGCTGTTCGGTACCAAGGAGTATGAGCGTATTATTCCCATTGTCTTTGGTATGAGATGTATCGGCCTGGGTGTAGGTATCTGGATTGTTCCCGCTATTGCTGATGCCACCGGAAACTGGGCCAACGGCTGCTGGGCCGCACTGGTCATGCTGGTTGCCGGCATTGTTTTGGGTTATCTGGCCATTATCCTTGCGCCTAAAAAGGTCGGGGTATAACGAAGAAGCCCTGCTTTTTGTAAGATAGCAACGCGCAGAGGCGGTTTTGATCGCACAAAACCGCCTCTGTAATTTTAGATCCTCTATGCAGAGAATTGATCGCAGTCCTCAGTAAAGGCCAATGAGGTGGAGAGAGGCGGAGTTTCTATGAATCACAAACACAGACATATGGATGTTCTGATCGTTGGCTTGGCGTTGTTTGCCATGTTCTTTGGAGCAGGAAGCCTGCTCTTTCCGCCGTATTTGGGGATGGAAGCGGGGACGCAGTGGCCGGTGGGATTCCTTTTTTTCTTTGTCAGTGACGTTGGGCTGGCTTTTGTCACCATTGCTGCAATGGTGAATAAAAACGGCGCTATGGAGCAGATTACCGGAACCATTGGCCGCATTCCTGCATTAGTGCTCAACACGGTTGTAATTGTATGTATTGGGCCGCTGTTGGCGATTCCCCGCACGGCAGCCACCACATTTGAGATGTCGGTTTCTCCTGTTTTCCCTGATGCGCCATCAAACGTATTTAGTATCATCTTTTTTGTGATCACCTTTATCCTCACAATAAAAGCAAACCGCGTCATTGATATTTTAGGAAAATTTTTGACCCCACTCATGGTTGTTGCCCTTGCTGTGCTGATTTTGGTGGGTGTGCTTCAGCCTCTGGGTGCTGTTGCGCAGCCTATGATTGACAATGTTGTTGCTGAGGGCATCATCAACGGCTATCAGGCAATGGATGTGCTGGGAGCGCTGGGGTTTTCCATCATTATCTGTTCCACAGTAACCAAGAGGGGCTATATTCAGGATGGAGAACGGATCCGCGTTACCTTCCAGGCCTGTATTCTGGCCGGGATGCTCCTGCTTGTGGTATATGGAGGACTGACCTACCTGGGCGCCACTTACTCTACCATTCAGGATGTTTCCCAGGTAAATCAGGCCAGCCTTATCATCAACATTATCCAACATCTGCTGGGGCGGCCGGGCGTGATTATGCTAGGACTGATTGTAGGACTGGCCTGCTTGACCACGGCAATTGGCCTGATTGCCTCCTCTGCCTCCTATTTTGAGGAACTCACCCATGGGCGTGTAAAATACGGCGTGGTGGTGGGAATTATATCCGCCTTCAGCGCCGTGGTATCCAGCTGGGGGCTGAGTACGATCATCAGTATTGCCAGCCCTATTCTCTGTGTTGTCTATCCGGTGGTAGTGTGCCTGATCGTACTGAGCTTTTTTCAGAAAAAAATTCGATGTGGGGGAATCAGCCGTGGCGCGGCAACGGCAGCCTTTCTGGTCAGCTTGCTGACAGTGGCAGCTTCATACGGAATGCCGTGTGCTTGGATCAATCAGCTGCCTCTGTCCGGCTATCAGTTGAACTGGATTCTTCCGGCTGTCTTGGGCGGTGTTTTGGGCCGCATCGTAAGTCAATGGATGCAGGGCCAGGGAGAAGCAGACGTGTGAAAAGAGGTTTTTATGGAAGCATTGTTAGATGAGCTTTTGGAAGAGTGCCGTCCATATACCCGCCAGGGGAAAGTAGCCACCTATATTCCAGAGCTGGCCAAGGGCAATTTGGATGACCTGGGAATATACGTTTTGCGCAGTGATGGCCAGCATTTCCATGCTGGTGACTGGAATAAACGCTTTGCCATCCAGAGCGTTATTAAGCCAATCCTTCTGCTGTTGGCCCTCATGGACAATGGGGAAGACTATGTCCATGCACGGGTAGGGGTAGAAGCCACCGGAAAACCATTTGACGCCATTAATGTTACCGATCAGACCTTGCTCAGCGACCACCTAAATCCTATGGTGAATATGGGAGCAATTGCAATCTGCGGACTGATTCATGGAGACAGCTATGAGGAAAAGTTTCAAAGGCTTTTGAAACTAACCCAAGATTTGGCAGGAAATAAGGATATTCAGCTCAATGAGGATATGTACCTGTCGGAAAAGCGTACTGGGAACAAAAACCGTGCGCTTGCCTTTCTCCTAAAAACCTACGATATGTTGGCGGACGACGTAGAAGAAGTGCTGGATTTTTACTTCAAGGCATGCTCCATTTCCGTTACCAGCAAAGATCTGGCTGTGATAGGGTATGTGTTGTCCAGCCATGGTAAACTGCCCAAGACGGAGAAGCGGATATTTGACAGCCGTTATGCAGCCTATGTTAATGCCATTCTTATGACATGCGGTATGTACGATGGATCAGGCAATTTTGCCGTCAATATAGGGATTCCCGCAAAAAGCGGTGTGGGTGGGGGCATTATGGCTGTGGTGCCTACCCGCATGGGCATCGGAATTTTTTCTCCGGGTCTGGACGAAAAGGGAAACAGTCTGGCGGGCATCCAGCTATTGGAACGGCTTTCCAAGCGAATGTATCTAAGTATTTTTTAGTAAAATATGTAAAACGGGAGATCCATTCTCTCTGGGCTTTAAATAGTACTTACCGGATGTACTATGAAAGAATAGAAAGTATAAAAGTTCCGGCTTATGTTGTTTCTTCCACAAAAAGTATAGCTTAAAAAATAGTATTATGTGGTATGCAAGAAGAAAACGCCAATTTTATTTCTGATAGCCCCCGACTGTGGCGCTATTTTTATTGAATGAATAAAACTCCCGCCCTGACTTTTGTTGAGTCAGGGCGGGAGTTTTATTTTCTATCCTATACCGAGGATCTTTTACTTTCTAGGATTTTTGATCGCAGCCTGGGCAGCAGCCAGACGAGCGATGGGCACACGGAAGGGAGAGCAGGACACATAGTCCAGGCCAGTGTTGTGGCAGAACTCCACAGAGGAGGG
>OGWU01000400.1_pt1 | contig 29348 bp, 41 predicted proteins | sample 1576071 | NCBI WGS metagenome assembly OGWU01 (sample SAMEA3541582, study PRJEB24748) | human gut metagenome | biome: human gut; feature: human-associated habitat; material: faeces | place: China | collected 2012
GTGGTAACAGCGCGCTTCCATGGCCATCGCCAGCTCGCTGGCACGATTGATCGCCGAAAGAAAGAGCGGCACGAGGATCGGCAGAAGCGCCCGCGCGCGATCCATGAGCCCACCTTCGTCAAAAGCAGCGCCGCGCGCTTTCTGCGCAGCCATGATCTTTTCCGTCTCATCGGCGAGAAGCGGGATAAACCGCAGCGCGATGGTCATCATCATCGCCAGTTCATGCGCTGGCACGCCGATGCGCTTGAACGGCGAGAGCAGATTTTCCACCGCATCTGTCAATACGATTGGCGTCGTCGTGAGCGTGAGTACGCTCGTCGTCATGACCAAAAGCACCAGCCGCACACACATAAAAATAGCGAGACGCACACCTTCCGCAGTGATGTGCAGGATCCCCCACTGCCAGATGATCTCGCCTGGCGTCAGAAAGATCTGGATGGCAGCGGTGAAGAGCAGGATCCAGCGCAGCGGTTTGACGCCGCGGATGTAAAATTTCAGCGGCACCTGGCTGGCAAACAGCACGGCGAACACGACGACGGCGGCATAGACGAGGCCGATCCAGTTGTTGACGAAAAACAACGCCACCATGATCGCGAGCATGCCGAAAATTTTCGTGCGCGGATCGAGACGGTGCAGGATGGAATCGCCTTTTACATATTGGCCGATGGTGATATCCTTCAGCATACGCCGCCCTCCTTTCGCTTGGCCAGCGCTGCGTCGAGAATGCGGCAGGCTTCGTCAACGTTGAGCGCGTTCGTCGGCACATCCAGGCCGGCGCGTTTGAGCGCGCGCAGAAGCGCCATCACAGAAGGAATGCCGAGGTGAATGCTTTCGAGCAGATCGGCCTGCGCGAAACCCTCCTCGGTGCCGCCTTCTGTGACCTTTGTGCCTTTGTTCATCACGATCATATAATTGGCAAAGCGCGCAACATCGTCCATGCTGTGGCTGACGAGGATGATGCTCATATCGCTCTTTTCGTAGAGCCGATGGATCGCTTCGAGGATGCGGTCGCGCCCGAGGGGATCGAGCCCGGCTGTCGGCTCATCGAGGATGAGGTAGCGCGGACGCATGGCGACAATGCCAGCGATGGCGACGCGGCGTTTTTGCCCGCCGGAAAGCTCGAAGGGCGAGCGATCCTTCCAGGTATCGTAGTCGAGATCGACGAGCGCCATCGCTTCCTTGACGCGCTCGATCTGTTCGTCCTCGCTGAGACCCTGGTTTTTGGGACCAAACGCGATGTCCTTGGCAATGGTTTCCTCGAAAAGCTGGTACTCTGGATACTGGAACACGAGCCCCACCTGCTTGCGACGCTCGCGCACTTCCTTGGATTTATCCGCCAGGTCATAGCCATCGACGAGCACGCGCCCCTGGGACGGACGCAGAAGACCGTTCATCAGCTGCACCAGCGTCGATTTGCCGCTGCCGGTGTGGCCGACGAGCCCGACAAAGCTGTGGTCGGGCACAGTCAGCGAGACATCGTGGAGCGCCTTCGTTTCTTCCAGCCCGCCTTCGCCATATATATAGGTTACATTTTCTAAGACTAATGACATAGTACATCCACCATTTCATCGATCGTCAGAACATCCCGAGGGATGAACGGATATTTTTCGTGCAGTCGCACAGCAATCTCCGTGACCTGCGGCACATCAAGATGAAGCGCGCGCAGCTCATCCACATGGGTGAAGATTTCCCGCGGCGTGCCTTCCATGACAATGTCGCCATCGTCCATGACGACGACACGATCCGCCAGCACAGCTTCCTCCATGAAGTGAGTGATATTGACGACGGTCAGCCCTTCTTCCTTGTTCAGGCGCAGCATGGTGCCTGTGACTTCAGCACGGCCGTCGGGATCGAGCATGGCTGTCGGCTCGTCGAAAACGATCGTCTGTGGGCGCATGGCGATAATGCCGGCGATGGCGATGCGCTGCTTTTGCCCGCCGCTCAAGTGGTGTGGCATGGCGTCGCGGAATTCTTCCATCTGCACCAGGCGCAGCGCTTCGTCGACGCGCTCAAAGATCGTCTCGCGCGGAAGGCCGAGATTTTCCGGCCCAAACGCGATCTCCTCGAGCACGGTTGTCGCCACGAGCTGGTTGTCGGGATTCTGGAAAACCATCCCCACACGCTGCAGAATATCCAGCGCGTGGTCTTCGTCGCTGGTGTCCAGCCCGTCGACGAGGACGCTGCCCTCCGTTGGCAGCAGGAGTCCGTTCAGATGCTTGGCCAGCGTCGATTTTCCACAGCCGTTGCGGCCCAGCACGGCGACGTGCTCGCCATCGTTGATGCGCAGGTTGATCTTGTTCAGCGCGCGCACTTCGTAATCCGAACCTGGATGGTAGATGTGTGTCAGGTTGTTGATCTCGATCACGCCCAGACCTTCTTTCTTGATAATTTCTCTAACTATACTATTATAGCGGTTTTCACGCGATAAAAAAACAAAAAACTGCGCCATTCCACCAAAAAAGCTCCTCCCTGTGTGACAGGAGGAGCTTTCCGTACAAACATTCAATCAGATGCGGCCCATGGCTTCAGCAAGTGCAATGTTGGTTTCAAGAACATTGACTGTATCTTCACCAAATATACCTAAAACTTTGCCCTCGGTGTGTTTTTTGATAATATCTCTTACCTCCTCTTCGGAAAGACCGGAAGCTTCGGCAATTCGAGGCACCTGAATAGCAGCGGCTTCCGGGCTGATGTGAGGATCCAGACCGGAACCGGAAGCGGTTACCAAGTCTGCCGGAATATCCTCACGGCTGACGCCAGGATTCTTTTCAAGAAACGTTTCGATGTCAGCTTCTACGCGTTCAACGAGCGCTGGATTGCTAGGGGCGTAGTTGTTGGAACCGGATGCCAGTCCGGTAAATTCTCTGCCGTCGAGATAGGTCTGATTACCCTCTTCATCTTCGCTGAAAACATTGTAATGATAGGCAGAAGGGCGACTCCAAAGGTAGTAGTCTTCCGTAAATTCCTGTCCGACAAATTCTGCCCCAACGGTTTTTCCATCTACTTCGATGAGATTGCCGTTTGCCTGGTCCTTGAAGATGACCTGAGATACCCCTGTCAAAAATACAGGAAAAAGAAAGCCGCAAAGTACCATCAAAACGACGGTAACGGTCACCGCCTGGCGCAGGCCGTAGCCCCGATGTTTTTTGTTCATACTCATGTTTCATGTGTCCTTTCTTAAATGCCAAGCATAGTGAGCATTGGCGCTACGATGATGTCAATAAGCTTGATCCCAATGAATGGTGTGATGACGCCGCCTAAACCATAGATCAACATGTTGCGTCCGAGCAGTTTGCCGGAAGACATCGGCCGATATTTTACGCCCTTCATCGCCAGCGGAATCAGGCATGGGATGATGATGGCATTGAAGATGAGCGCCGAAAGAATGGCGCTGTTTGGCGTGGTCAGATTCATGATATTGAGCACACCAAGTTCCGGAATAGCCACCATGAACATGGCCGGAATGATGGCGAAATACTTCGCTATATCGTTGGCAATGGAGAAGGTGGTCAGACTGCCTCGGGTGATGAGAAGCTGTTTACCAATCTCTACGACTTCGAGAATCTTGGTTGGGTCAGAATCCAAATCGACCATATTAGCAGCTTCTTTGGCGGCAGTGGTGCCGCTGTTCATCGCCAAACCGACGTTTGCCTGAGCCAGGGCAGGCGCATCGTTGGTCCCGTCACCAGTCATGGCAACAATTTTACCTTCGGCCTGTTCTTTTTTGATAACGGCGATCTTATCTTCAGGTTTGCATTCTGCGACAAAGCCGTCAACGCCGGCTTCTTTGGCGATGGTGGCTGCGGTCAGCGGATTGTCACCAGTGCACATGATGGTCTTGATGCCGATGGCACGAAGACGTGCGAAACGTTCTGCCATCCCTTCCTTGACGGTGTCCTTGAGGTAAATGATACCAAGCACCCTATTGTTTTCACAGACAGCCAGCGGCGTACCGCCGAGCCCTGCGATGTGGTCAATCTGTTTTTGCAAATCATTCGGAATCTTACCACCACGTTCCTTCACATACCGCGAGATGGCGTCACCGGCCCCTTTGCGGACAAGGGTACCATCCGGCAAATCCACACCACTCATGCGCGTCTGGGCGGTGAATGGAATGAATGCGCTGCCGGGAATATCCTGGGTCCTGTCGCCTTCTTTCCGGGCCAGTTCCAGGGTGGATTTCCCTTCCGGGGTGTCATCCCGGAGACAGGTCAGCGCTGCAAAATGAATCAGCTCTTCACGGCTGGCGCCACCAACAGGAATAAAGTCTGCTGCGAGACGGTTCCCGTAAGTGATGGTACCCGTCTTATCGAGAATCATGGTGTCAACGTCGCCGCAGGCTTCAACAGCTTTACCGGACATGGCAATGACATTAAAGCGAGTCACACGGTCCATGCCGGCAATACCAATGGCAGAAAGCAGGCCGCCGATGGTTGTCGGGATGAGGCAGACCATGAGGGCGATCAGCGTCGAAGTGGCCAGCGTCACACCAGAGTATACGCCGATTGGATAGAGGGTAACGATTACGATAAGGAAGATGAGTGTCAACGACACGAGCAGTGTGTTAAGCGCTATTTCATTCGGTGTTTTTTTGCGGGAAGCCCCTTCGACGAGGGCAATCATACGGTCAAGGAAACTATTCCCAGGTTCAGACGTGATCCGGATTTTAAGCCAGTCTGAGACAACGGTGGTGCCACCGGTGACAGAACAGAAATCGCCGCCAGATTCACGCACAACAGGGGCCGACTCCCCGGTGATGGCAGATTCATCGACAGAAGCAACCCCTTCAATGACTTCGCCATCACCAGGGATGATTTCGCCGGCGTGAACGATGACGATGTCCCCTTTATTGAGGGCGGAAGAACGCACGGTTTTCTGACTGCCATCTTCTAAAAGCAACTGAGCTTCCGTATCCTTCTGGGTCTTTTTCAAACTGGCCGCTTGTGCCTTGCCGCGCCCTTCAGCAACAGATTCTGCAAAATTGGCAAACAGCACGGTGATAAAAAGTACGACGGTGACGATGATATTGTACACGCGAAGGCTGCTGCCTTCGGGCACATCTCCAAACAACTCCGGAAAAACAGAAAGGAGTAGGGTGATGATGAAACCGATTTCTACGACGAACATGACCGGATTCTTCATCATGTAGAGGGGATTCAATTTTCGAAATGAACCGACAACCGCCTGCTTGAGAATCTCAGTCGTCATCAGTTTTTGATTCTTCTTGCTCATTGATTCAGGTTCCTCCTTATGCCCAAAGCGTCAGATGCTCTGCGATCGGGCCTAGTGCCAACACTGGGAAAAACGTCAGTGCGGCAAAGATATAGACAACAAACACGAGAATAACGGCGAAACTTACGCCATCGGTGTGCAGCGTGCCTACACCGTCATTAACAAACGCTTTCTTCATCAACGAACCGGCGATGGCAAGCTGCAATACAATCGAGAGATAGCGCCCGAAAAACATTGCCAGCCCTGTGGTCACATTCCAGAAAACGGTGTTGTCAGCCAGTCCTTCGAAACCGGAACCATTGTTGGCCGAAGAGGATGCATATTCATAGAGCACCTGCGTGAGACCATGGAAACCAGGATTCGTAAGCCCGGCGAGACCGGCATCTGTAGTGACGGCCAGTGCCGAAAAAGCGAGAATGATCAGTGGGTGAATGATGATACAGAGCGCAGTCAGTTTCATTTCACGGCCTTCTATTTTCTTGCCAAGGTATTCAGGCGTACGCCCAATCATGAGGCCGCAGATAAAGACGGCAAGAATAGCATAGACGATCATATTCATGAGACCAACGCCCTTACCACCGAAGACAACGTTGAGCATCATATGCAGCAGTGGAATCATCCCGCCAAGCGGGGTCAGAGTATCATGCATATTATTGACCGTCCCTGTGGTAAAGGATGTGGTTGTAGTGGTAAACATGGCAGATTGGGCGATGCCAAAGCGAACTTCTTTCCCTTCCATGCTGCCTTCTGACTGACTGATGCCGATTTCGCCAAGCGCTGGATTTCCCTGGCTTTCCGCCCAGAAGCAAACGCCCAAACCAATGAGGAAAAGAATCCCCATAGCTGCAAAGATGGTGCGGCCTTCTCTGCCATAAATACGCGCAGTGAAACTCTTCGATGCTTCACCCCCATTTCTGGCTGCTGCTTCTTTCCTGCGGTCGCGAACCATCTTGCCGAAAGTGATAACACAGGCGCCTGGAAGAAGCATCATCGAGTAAAGTTCGATAAGGTTAGAAATGATGGTCGGGTTTTCAATTGGGGTACTGGAGTTTGCGCCGAGGAAACCGCCGCCATTCGTGCCTAGGTGCTTGATGATTTCAAGCGCTGCAACCGGCCCCATGGCGATCATTTGTTTGGCACCTTCGATGGTGTCCACCGTGACATTTGCTACGAAATTCTGAGGAACCCCCTGCCAAACAAGAAGCAGACCGCCAACGATGGAAAACGGCAGCAACACGCGGGTGGTAATGCGAACAAGGTCAGCAAAAAAGTTCCCAACATGATCCTTGGATTTGCCGGCGAGACCACGAATAAAAGCGATGCAAGCTGCATAACCGGTTGCTGCAGACACAAACATCATATAGGTAATGACAAGCATCTGAGACAAATATGACAAACCACTTTCACCAGAGTAATGCTGTAAGTTGGTGTTGGTCATGAAGCTAATGATGGTATTGAATGAGAGCGATGGTTCCATCCCACCGATGCCGTTTGGATTAAAGAATGGAATACTCTGAATGCGCAGGATCAGGTAGCCAAGAACCACCATAACTGCATTGGTCACTACCAGAGAAATGGCATAGCGTTTCCAATCCATGCCCTGCTGCGGCTTAATGCCGCAAACTTTGTAAATGGCGTTATCCACCTTATTAAAGAATGGATCACACCAGGTATGCTTACCGGCGGCAATATGATAAACGTAAATGCCTACCGGTACCACCATCACCAGATAGATGATAATGGTCATAATGATTTGCAACATTGTATGTTCCTCCTGAAGGTATTAAAACTTTTCTGGGTTTACGAGTGCATATACGAGATAAGCACCCAATAATAATGCGATGCATCCAAGTGCGATCATTTTGCTTCCTCCTTATTCATAACAATCAACCTGCTTCTGACACCATCTGATTAATAGAAGCACCAAACCGTAACACGCAGCCAACACTGCCAGCATGATCACATCCATCATCTGCCCTCGCCTCCTTTTCTTCTTTTGATAGAGGTATTTTAGCGCGACGGACATCAAGATGGGATTTATTTTCAATTCTCTACCATTAAAATTGCATTAAGATTTCTTTCATCGCATAAATAAAGAACCGTTCACCCGCAGGTGAACGGCTCTTTATAATAGCACAAACTACTGACGAATCATACGATAGCCAACGCCAATGTGTGTTTGAATATAGACAGGTTTAGCCGGATTGGGTTCAATCTTCTTGCGCAACGTCGCCATAAAGACACGCAAAGACGGTAAATCGGAAATTAACGCATTGCCCCATACTTCTTTAAGAATATAATTGTGCGTTAACACCTTGCCGGTATTTTTTGCAAGTACACAGAGCAGACGATATTCAATCGGTGTCAAATGCACGGGATTGCCATTCATCGTCACACAACCACCGGCATAATCTATACGCAATGCACCATTTTCGTACACCGCATCCCTGCTTTGAGGAGCGGCTGTTTCTGCATGGCTGCGACGCAAGGCAACACGCAAACGCGCGAGAAATTCGTCGATACTGAATGGCTTTGTGAGATAATCGTCAGCACCGGCATCCAAAGCCTGTACTTTGTCCAGATCTTCGCTGCGCGCACTGACAACAATAATTGGCACATTGCTCCAGCCGCGAATTTTGCGGATGATATCCACACCATCCATATCCGGCAAACCAAGATCCAGAATAATGACATCCGGATTGTAGGAAAGCGCATCCATGATGGCACTCTTCCCGTCCTTCGCCGTATGATATTGATAAGACTGCATCTCCAGGGTAGTGCGTATGAGTTTTGTAATGGCGGGATCGTCCTCCACTACAAGAATTTTTGCTTTAACCATCTGTGATTTTGAACCTCCTCGTGTGGCAGTGTAAAGGTAAATACGGCACCTTGTGGCTTGTTATCACGCACCGTGATATGTCCGCCATGCGCTTCTACAATCGATTTGCAAAGGCTTAACCCAAGTCCCAGACCGCGACGACTGTCGGCATTCGTGGTCTGGGCCGTATAAAACATATCAAAAAGATGTTCCTTGGCCTCATCACTGATCCCAGGCCCATCGTCGGCTATGCTGATCTCTACCAGCTGCCCGTTCTTTTTTGCTAAGAGTGTAATGGTCGAGCCTTCCGGCGTATATTTGATGGCATTATTGACAATGTTAATGATAACCTGAATAATCAATCGCACATCCATCATGGCCATCAACATATCATCCTCAAGATTGACAGAAATATCATGCTGTGCAGCATTACGATCGACATGACCCAAGGCTTCTCGGAAAACTTCTTCTATGAGTTCCGGCTGCAACTTCAGATTCATGCTGCCATTTTCAATACGTGTGATCGAAAGCAGATTTTCAGTAAGATCCACCAGCCACATGGCATCATCGTAAATGGCACTGATGATTTCCTGCTGACGTTGTTCGTCCAGATTGAGGCTCTTTTCCATAAGCACACTAGCACCGGCACTGATGCTGGTGAGTGGTGTACGTAAGTCATGAGAAATCGCACGCAGGAGGTTGGCACGCAACCGTTCCCGCTGTGTCTCTACCTCAACAGCCTGCTTTTCTTCCTGCAAATGACGACGTTCCAGAATCAACCCACATTCATCGAGCATAGCATACATGAGATTTTTCGTAAAAGCATCCGGTTCTGGTTTGCCCTTAAAGGGAATGCCCACTACAGCCATCGGTCCCTGGTTGCCACGCACCGCCAGGTAAAGATTGCGCGCCTGTGAAAGGGTATAGGTGGTTGCACCAGCGTGCTTATTGTTTTTCGCTACCCATTCGGCAACAGCAAGCTCCTCTGAAGACAGATCTTTAAGAAGCGCATCCGTGCTTTCTTGTGGCATCGCCTGAAAATGCAACTTTTCATCAGGAACAATGAGCGCATACAACACCGGACGATCCAAAAGGCGAGCCAACAAGGCACTTGCTGTTTTAATGATCTCCTGAGCATTCTTGCAGTTTTGCAGTTTCTGCTGGCTGCTCATGAGCAGCTCCATATAATACGCCCGCTCAGCCGATTGGCGCGCCTGTCGTTTGACACGAACCGCCAGTGAGCTGGCCAGAAAACTGGCTGTCAGCATAATCAAAAATGTAATCGGATAGTTCGGATCAAAAGCCATCAGCGAATAGCGCGGCTCAGTGAAGAAAAAATTGAAAGCGACAACGCCCACCAACGAAGCCAACGTGCTATAAATATAACCATCGCACCAGATCGCCGTCAAAATAACACCCAGGAGATAGACAATGATAATATTTGCCTCGCGCAGATTGCATTCGTAAAAAAGAAACCCCAGCACTGTCGCTGCCAACGTCATAAAGACAGCCTTGCCCAAATCCTTAAAGTCGAACAAAGGCCCCTTGCTTGTAAATTGTCTCATTTTCCTGCGATAGGCAGGTTGAACATCCGGAATGATGTAGATATCAATATCGCCAGCCATTGCTTCCAACCGGTCCACCAAAGACTTGCGCCGGAAAAGCGGTGGATTTTTATGATTGGTGCGCCCCAAAACGATTTTTGTAACGCCACTGGCGCGCGCATACTCAGCAATTTGCACCGCCGGATCTTCTCCGTAGACTGTGGCAATGCGAGCGCCCAACTGTTCCGCCAGGCGTATATTGGCCCGCAGGCGCTTGAGATCAGCCTCCTTCATATCCTTGCTGGCCGCCGTTTCTACATAAAGAGCTGTAAAGGTGCTGTGAAAGGCTTCTGCCATACGCGCCGCAGTGCGAATAACACGGGCATTCGATGGCGCCCCGGAAATGCAAGTAAGGATGTGTTCGCCAGCCTTCACGGTCGCTTCACGAGCTTGTTTCTGTGCCTGTCTCGTGAGACGATCTGCAGTGCGACGCAGGGCTATTTCACGCAAGGCTTCCAGATTTTCCTTGCTGAAAAAATTCACAAGAGCACGCGAAGCCTGTTGAGATTGATACACCTTCCCTGCCTGTAAGCGATTGATGAGGTCATCCGGTTCGATATCAACAAGCTCCACCTGATCAGCCGCGTCAAAAACAGAATCTGGAATGCGTTCATTAACCGCAATATGTGTGATCGATTGTACGATATCATTAAGCGATTCCAGATGTTGCACATTCACCGTCGTGTAAACATCGATACCGGCACGCAACAATTCTTCAACATCCTGATAACGCTTCGTGTGGCGGCAGCCAGCCGCATTACTATGCGCCAGCTCATCAACGAGGATGAGCTGAGGACGGCGTACAAGCGCAGCATCAAGATCAAACTCATTGAGTACAACGCCTTTATAATCCACCAATTTCGGCTCAAGCTGCTCCAAGCCATCCAACAATGCCAGCGTTTCCGGACGAATATGGCGCTCTACATAGCCGACTACGACATCAACACCCTTCGCCTGTGCCTGATGAGCTGCTTCTAACATGGCATAGGTTTTTCCAACCCCCGCCGCATAGCCAAAGAAAATCTTCAAACGTCCTTGAGGTTGATGAAATGTGGCGCGCGCTTTGCTTAATTGATAATGTGACTCCAGATTTTCGGACATGATTCCACCTCATTTGACTCACATTATACCACAATATCCGTTATCATCCTATAAAGATGCCCCTGCACCGCATTAAGACCGTATTAATGCCGCCCCTGATTTCATACATCCAGACAAAAAAATCCTCTCTGCCATCAACTGACAGAGAGGATTTTTTTACATAAACTTATACCAGCTCAAGAATAGCCATTGGTGCAGCGTCGCCGCGACGGAAGCCAGTCTTCAGTACGCGGGTATAGCCACCATTGCGATCCTTGTAAGATGGAGCGATCTCGTGGAAGAGTTTGTAGGCAACATCTTCGTTCATGAGATAGCCGACTGCCTGACGATAAGCAGCCAGGTCACCCTTCTTGCCTAAGGTGATCATTTTATCCACCATACGGCGAACTTCTTTCGCCTTTACTTCGGTGGTTTCAACCTTGCCGTGCATGAGCACGGAAGTGGTCATATTACGGAGAATCGCACGACGGTGTGCGCTATCAGTCCCGATTTTACGATGATTCATCCCTGAACCTCCTTATTATTCCTCGTTAGATTTTAGTGACAAGCCGAGGGCCGCCATCTTCTTCTGAACCTCTTCAAGAGATTTTTTACCAAGATTGCGGACCTTCATCATGTCGTCCTTGCTCTTCTGCGTCAGCTCAAGAACCGTGTTGATACCGGCACGTTTGAGGCAGTTGTAGGAACGGACAGAAAGATCGAGTTCTTCGATCGTCATATCGAGAACCTTATCCTTCTCTTCCTCCTCCTTCTCGATCATAACCTGCATGTCGCGCATGTTGTCATTGAGCCCGATGAAGAGCTGCAGATGATCGACGAGGATGCGCGCTGCCAGGGACAATGCATCGGCAGGCTTGATGTTGCCGTTGCAGGAAATGTCCATGATGAGCTTATCGTACTCAGTATTGTTGCCAACACGGGTATCTTCAATGGAGAAGTTGACCTTATGTACAGGCGTGTAGATCGAATCGACAGGAATGGTGCCGATCGGCAGACCATCCTTCTTATTCTTATCCGCTGACACATAGCCACGTCCAGTTTCAACGACCATTTCGATATACAAACGACTGTTTGTATCCAAAGTGGCGATGTGTAAATCTTTGTTCAACACTTCAACGGCGTCTGTGGTGATGATATCACCAGCAGTGACTTCGCCTTCTTCAGTAGCATCGATGATGATGATCTGTGGTTCATCAGAGCTGCTCTTCAGCGCCAGGGATTTGATGTTGAGAATGATCTCAGCAACGTCTTCCTTGACACCAGGAACGGTAGAAAACTCATGCAAAACACCATCAATTTTAATGGATGTGACTGCTGCCCCTGGAATAGAGGATAAGAGAATACGGCGCAGGGAATTCCCCAGCGTTACGCCATAGCCTCGTTCAAGTGGTTCGACAACGAATTTGCCATAGGTATTGTCATCACTCTGCTCAACACATTCAATGCGTGGCTTTTCTATTTCAATCATTCATAATCCTCCCATATGATAGGCTCTGCAGATTGTTACGATGCTAAAGGATTACTTGTTGTACAATTCGACGATCATCTGTTCGTTGACAGGGATGTCGATTTCTTCGCGCTTAGGAACAGCAACGATCTTTACGCTGTGGTTCGCAGCATCGAGTTCCATCCAGGATGGGATGTGAGCAAGATCCTGGTTAGCCAGGAATTCTTTGAAGTGTGGAGAGTTGGCGCTCTTTTCCTTCATCTGGATCACGTCGCCAACCTTCACCTGCATGGAAGGAATGTTGGCCTTCTTGCCGTTGATGGTGAAGTGGTTGTGAACAACCATCTGACGGCATTCGCGGCGAGTCTTACCAAAGCCAGCGCGGAAAACAACATTGTCAAAACGCTGTTCGAGCATGATGATGAGGTTTTCACCAGCAGGGCCTTCGAGCTTCTTCGCTTTTTCGAAGTAGTTTCTAAAAGGCTTTTCCATTACGCCGTAGATGAATTTGGCTTTCTGCTTTTCCTGTAACTGCATGCCGTATTCGCTCTGTTTTTTGCGCATTCTCTTTGGTTCGCGGTTGGATTCTTTGCTGTAACCGAGTTCAGCAGGAGAAATGCCCAATGCACGGCATCTTTTAACGATTGGTTCTCTGTTTCTTGCCATCTGATTGAACCCTCCTTATACTCTTCTGCGTTTTGGTGGACGGCAGCCATTGTGTGGGATTGGCGTAACGTCCTTGATCATGCTGACTTCAAGACCGGCTGCCTGCAAAGCACGAATAGCGGCTTCACGACCAGCGCCTGGGCCCTTAACAAGGCATTCGATCTCTTTGAGACCGTGTTCCATAGCAGCCTTTGCAGCCGTTTCAGCAGCGACCTGCGCAGCGTATGGGGTGCTCTTACGGGAGCCACGGAAGCCCATGCCACCGGCACTTGCCCAGCTGATGGCGTTACCATTCACGTCAGTGATGGTGACCAGAGTATTGTTGAAGCTGCTCTTGATATGAGCAACGCCTTTTTCAATGTTCTTACGTTCTTTACGACGAACGCGAGTCGTTTTTCTTGGTTTTGCCACTTTGTCTCACCCCTATTACTTTTTACGCTTACCAGATGCAGACTTTTTGCCCTTGCGGGTTCTAGCGTTGGTCTTGGTGTTCTGACCACGAACAGGCAGACCTTTTCTGTGACGGATGCCACGATAGCAGCCGATTTCAGTCAGGCGCTTGATGTTGAGGCTTACTTCACGGCGAAGGTCACCTTCAACGGTGTAGTCGTCGATAAGACGACGAAGCTTTTCTTCTTCTTCATCCGTCAGATCGCGTACGCGGGTGTCAGGGTTGATCCCTGCTTCTGCAACGAGTTTTTCAGCGGTAGGGCCGCCGATGCCATATATATAGGTAAGACCGATAACGATACGTTTATCTCTTGGCAGGTCGATACCAGCAATTCTTGCCATTTAATGCACCTCCTGGGTTAGCCTTGTACTTGCTTATGCTTTGGGTTTTCACAGATCACCATGACGCGACCTTTGCGCTTGATGACCTTGCACTTTTCACACATCGGTTTTACGGATGCTCTAACTTTCATATTATGAAGCCTCCTTGTGAGAAACTCGAAATTTTACTTAAATCTATAGGTGATTCTGCCACGTGTCAGATCGTACGGAGAAAGTTCAACCGTGACACGATCCCCCGGCAGGATCTTAATAAAGTTCATACGAATCTTTCCGCTGATATGAGCCAATATGGTATAACCGTTTTCCAGTTCGACCTTAAACATGGCATTCGGTAGAGATTCAACAACTGTGCCTTGAAGCTCAATAACGTCTTTACTCATGTTTCTCTCCTTTTATTATAGAGCGGTTAAAATGACTGGTCCATCCTCAGTGATAGCGATGGTATTTTCATAGTGACAGGAAAGCTTTCCATCCAAAGTCACCGTTGTCCAGTTGTCCTGCAAAACCTCAACCTCATAAGTACCAAGATTGATCATTGGCTCCACAGCCAGACACATACCGACTTTCAGGCGAGGACCGTGTCCCGGCTTCCCATAATTTGGTATTTGCGGATCTTCATGCATCTTTGTACCAATACCATGACCGCAAAAGTCACGGACGACGCCGTAACCGCGTTCTTCAGCATAGACTTGGATCGCATGACCGATATCCGAAAGACGATTGCCTTCATGAGCTTCCTCCATACCACAGAAGAAACTCTGACGTGTATCGTCAATCAGCTTTTGCGCTTCGTCGCTGATCTTGCCACAGGCGACCGTTCTCGCCGCGTCACCGTGGTAGCCATCCAGGATGGCGCCAACATCGAAGCTGATGATATCCCCTTCGCGAACAATAATGTCCGCAGAAGGGATACCATGTACAACAACCTCGTTGATCGAGGCGCAGATCGATCCCGGGAACCCACAATAATTCTTGAAGGAAGGGATCGCTCCTCGACTTCGAATATAACGCTCGGCAATCTCATCGAGTTCGAGCGTACTCATACCTGGGCGCAAAGACTCTGCCAATAATTGATGAGTCTCGGCAACGATGCGGCCCGCTTCACGCATTAAATCTATTTCGTGTGAAGATTTAATCGTAATCATGCCTCATGCCCCAACTTCTGCATGATTTCCTTTGTGACGAGAGCCATGTCTTGATCCCCGTTGATAGGGATCAAATCGCCTTTTTCCTTGTAATAAGCAATGAGTGGCGCTGTGTTCTTTTCATAGACAGAAAGTCTATTGTGGGCAGTTTCTTCAGTGTCATCATCACGTTGATACAAGGCGCTGCCATCATTATCGCAAATTCCTTCAACCTTTGGTGGGTTGAACAGCGTATGATAGGATGCTTTGCATGTTGGGCAGATACGACGACCGGTCAGTCTGGCAACGAGCTTGTCGAGCGGTACTTCGATATCGACAGCACCGTCGAGCTTATAGCCGAGGTCTTTCATGATCTGATCAAGAGCATCTGCCTGAGCGACTGTGCGAGGGAAACCATCAAGGATGCACCCCTTCTTGCAGTCGTCCTCAGCGAGACGTTCACGGACAATACCAATTGTGACTTCATCCGGAACGAGCTCACCACGATCCATATATCCCTTTGCTTCCAAGCCGAGAGGAGTTTGATCCGCCTGAGCTTTTCTGAACATATCGCCAGTGGAGATATGTGGGATGTCGAGGATCTTTTTCAATTCGTCAGCCTGGGTGCCTTTACCGGCGCCCGGAGGGCCCATTAGTAAAATATGCATTTTCTCACCCTCTATTTTTATTTCATAAAGCCTTCGTAGTTTCTCATCATCATGTTGGACTCAATCTGCTTCATTGTGTCAATTGCTACACCAACAACAATCAAGAGAGAGGTACCGCCGAAGTACAGATCCATGTTGGCCACGCCCATGAGGACGGCTGGAAGTACAGCGATGCAGGCCAGGAACAGACCGCCAAAGAAGGTGATACGACTCATGACTTTCATGATATATTCGCTGGTTGGGCGGCCTGGACGGATACCAGGGATGAACCCACCGTTTTTGCGGATATTATCAGCCACATCGATTGGGTTGAAGGTAATTGAAGAATAGAAGTAGGTGAAGAAGATGATCAGTACAGCGTAGATCAGGTTGTATGCTACATTATCAAAGCTGAAATTCTGACTGATCCAACTTGCCACAGCATTGTCTGGGAAGAAGCTTGCGATGGTGCCAGGGAAGAACATCAAACTCATTGCGAAGATGACTGGAATAACCCCGGCGGAGTTGACTTTGATAGGGATATGCGTGGACTGACCACCATACATCTTGCGTCCGACGACGCGCTTAGCATATTGGACAGGCACACGACGTTCGCCCTGATTGACGATGATGACGCAGATGATTGCTGCGAGAGCGACAATCAGGAAGATCAGGATAAACACGATATTCATTACGCCTTGCTGCGCATACTCAATCAAATATGCGATCCCACCAGGGATACGGGAAACGATCCCCGCGAAAATGATCAAGCTGATCCCATTGCCAATCCCTTTTTCGGTGATGAGCTCACCGATCCACATCAAGCAAGCAGTACCAGCGGTGAGAGAGAGAATGACGATGATCATGCTCATAACCGAAGCGTCGGCCATCGCGCCACTGTTGCGGAAGTAGAACGCCATCCCAAGTGCCTGGATGAAACCAAGACCAACGGTCAAATATCTCGTATACTCAACAATCTTCTTGCGGTCATCTTTTGCGATCGCTTCCAAACGTGGGAAAATAACGGTCAGAAGCTGAATGATGATCGACGCGTTAATATATGGCGTGATGCTCATCGCAAAGATGGAAACGTTTTTCAGTGCGCTCCCGGAGATCGTATCAAAGAAACCAAGGAGCTTGATCTGTTCAATCAGTGCTGCAATCTGCGTTTTATCAATGCCCGGAACTGGAATGTGACTCCCAATGCGGAAAATCAAGAACATCATTAAAGTAAAGAGGATCTTCTTGCGCATCTCTTGAGTTTTAAGGGCGTCACGCAAGGTCTCTAACATTAGTCAATAACCTCTACGGTGCCACCAGCTGCTTCGATTTTTTCTTTTGCAGAAGCGCTGAAAGCATGTGCTTTAACAGTCAGAGCTTTGGTGATTTCACCATTGCCGAGGACTTTGACACCGCCATTTTTCATCTGTTTTACTTTGCCGCATTCTACGAGGCTTTCTGGAGTAACAACAGTGCCTGCTTCAAATGCATCCAAAGTAGAAACATTAATGGTGGAGAAAGTGGTTTTGAACTTTGCGTTGCTGAAACCACGTTTTGGGAGACGACGCTGGATTGGGGTCTGGCCACCTTCAAATGCTGGGCCCTTACCGCCACCGGAACGTGCTTTCTGACCCTTATGGCCCTTGCCGGCAGTCTTACCGAGGCCGGAACCGATACCGCGGCCTTTACGCTTGAGGCTGTGCTTGGAGCCTTCAGCTGGTTGTAATTCATGCAGTTTCAATGTAACGTCACCTCCTAATTAGTTGATCTCTTCTACAGTGACGAGGTGGTTGATCTTGGTCACCATGCCACGGATAGAAGCATTATCAGGACGTACTACAGTGCTATTGGTCTTACCTAAGCCAAGTGCCTTAACGACTTTTCTTTGAGCTTCACTGGCACCGATCACACTGCGGGTTAAAGTGATTTTCAATTCTGCCATCATGGACCTCCTTAGCCTAAGATCTCTTCAACAGTCTTGCCACGCAATTTGGCAACCTGTTCAGCACTCTTCATGCTCTGAAGACCGGCGATCGTTGCACGAACGATGTTGATCTGGTTGTCGGAACGCAGGGACTTGGTGAGGATATTGGAGATACCTGCCAATTCTGCTACGGCACGGACAGCGCCGCCTGCGATAACCCCGGTACCTTCGGAAGCAGGCTTCAGCATTACGCGAGCTGCACCGAAACGACCGATTGTTTCATGAGGAATGGTGCCACCTTCAACGACTGGTACGCGGATGAGGTTTTTCTTAGCGTCCTCAACACCCTTGCGGATGGCTTCAGGAACTTCACCTGCTTTACCCATGCCGACGCCGACAATCCCGTCACCGTTACCAACGACGACGAGCGCGCTGAAGCTAAAACGACGACCACCTTTAACAACCTTAGCAACGCGGTTGATGGTTACTACACGTTCTTCCAAGTCAAGTACACTTGCATCGATAATTTCTCTTGTCACGTTTTTCCCTCCTTCAGCGTTTATTAGAAGTCTAAGCCAGCTTCTCTGGCACCTTCAGCCAAAGCTTTGATGCGGCCATGATAAATGTTACCGCCGCGGTCAAATACGACCTTGGTGATACCGGCATCAAGTGCTTTCTTGGCAACGGCTTCACCGACAGCCTTTGCTGCATCGGTCTTCGTGCCTTCTGCTTCGACATTCAAGGTGGAAGCGCTGACGAGCGTTACACCCTTCACATCATCGATGATCTGCGCATAGATGTGCTTTGCGCTGCGGAAAACCGCGAGGCGAGGACGTTCAGGTGTACCCGTAATGCGGAAACGCATTCTTTTATGCTTATGCGTGCGGATTTTCTTTCTAGGATATTCTTTTTTCAAAACGGTTCACTCCTTTCCCGCCTATTACTTAGAACCAGTCTTACCAGCCTTAATCTTAACAACTTCGCCTTCGTAACGAATACCTTTACCTTTGTAAGGTTCTGGTGGACGTACGTTGCGAACGTCAGCTGCGATTGCACCGACGAGCTGCTTGTCAATACCCTTGACAATGATCTTGGTCTGTTCTGGAACTTCAAAAGTAATACCGTCAACAGGTTCCATTTCTACTGGATGAGAGTAGCCGGCGCTGATAACGAGCTTTGTGCCCTGCAGGGCAGCTCTGTAGCCAACACCCTTCATGGTCAGCGTCTTGGAATAGCCTTCGGTAACACCGATGACCATGTTGTTGATCAGGCTACGGGTTAAGCCCCAAAGTGCATTGTAATTTTTAACGTCGCCATTTGGGCAAGCGACAGTAACTTCTCCGTTTTCAGCTTTGATCACCATATCAGGATGGAGCGCCTTTGTAAGTTCGCCCTTAGGACCTTTTACAGTGACAACGTTGTCTTCGGAGATTTCTACAGTAACACCATCTGGAATGGCGACTGGAAGTTTACCAATACGAGACATGTTTTACCCTCCTAAGACAAATTACCAAATGTAGCAGATAACTTCGCCGCCCAAGCCGGCCTTGCGTGCTTCCTTATCGGTCATGGTCCCCTTAGAGGTGGAGATGATGGCGATACCGAGACCACCAAGGACCTTTGGCACATTATCGCTCTTGCAATAACGACGGAGACCTGGCTTGGAGATTCTCTTCAGCCCGGTGATGACGCGTTCGCGATTTGGACCATATTTCAGGGTTACAACGATCTTGCCCTGAACATTATCATCAACTACTTCGAAGTCCTTGATGAAACCTTCATTCTTGAGAATTTCAGCAAGGTGAACTTTGGTCTTAGAAGCAGGAATTTCTACTTTTTCATGCATCTGCATGTTTGCATTGCGGATACGAGTTAAGAAATCCGCGATTGGATCTGACATTACCATTAAATGATGACCTCCTTCCGAATGTGATGCTTACCAGCTAGACTTGGTTACGCCTGGCAGTTCACCTTTGCTAGCCAATTCGCGGAAGCATACACGGCAAAGGCCGAACTTTCTCATGTACCCGTGTGGACGTCCGCAGACTTTGCATCTGTTGTGTTCACGTACTTTGTATTTAGGTTTCTTATGGACAATCTTGGATGTCTTGGCCAATTTTCTTACCTCCTGTTAACCTGCGAAAGGCATGCCGAGCATCTTCAGGAGCTCTTTACCTTCTTCGTCCGACTTAGCGGTCGTGGTAAATACGATCTGCATACCTCTGATCTTATCAATTTTATCGTAATCGATTTCTGGGAAAATCAGCTGTTCGGTCAGGCCGAGGCTGTAGTTGCCGCGACCATCAAAGCTTTTGCCAGAAACACCATGAAAGTCTCTAACGCGAGGCAATGCGACGTTGAACAAACGGTCAACGAATTCATACATGCGGTCACCGCGAAGGGTTACTTTAACGCCGATTGGCATGCCTTCACGAATCTTAAACCCAGCGATGGATTTCTTAGCGTGGGTTACGACTGGCTTCTGACCAGCAATGCGAGTGATATCATCAACAGCACCATCGAGAGCTTTAGGGTTGTCTACTGCTTCGCCTAAGCCGATGTTGATGGTAACCTTGTCAAGCTTTGGAATAGCCATGACGTTGGTAATGCCGAATTTTTCCTGCAGCGCAGGAGCGATTTCTGCAACGTACTTATCTTTTAATCTAGCCACTTGTAGACCTCCTCCCTATTAATATTCTTTGCCGCTCGACTTCAAGATGCGAACCTTTTTGCCATCAACAAACTTATAGCCGATGCGGGAGCCTTTCTTTGCAGACGCATCGTATGCCATAACGTTGGATACGTGGATTGGCATTGGCTTGTCAATGATCCCACCCTGAGGATTGGCTTGGGAAGGTTTGGTGTGGCGCTTTGCAACAGCTACGCCGTCAACGATAACGCGCTGTTCATCTGGCAGAGCCTTAATAACCTTGCCGACTTTACCTTTATCTTTACCAGAAATGACGATGACTTCGTCACCTTTGCGGATTTTCATTTTAGGCACTGTATTCACCTCCGGGGAATTAAAGTACTTCAGGTGCCAAGCTGACGATCTTCATGAAGTCCTTTTCACGAAGCTCTCTGGCAACAGGCCCAAAGATACGTGTTCCTCTTGGGCTCTTATCTTCTTTGATGATAACAGCTGCATTTTCGCTAAAGCGAATATAAGAGCCGTCTGGACGTTTTACAGGGCGGGTGGTACGAACAACGACCGCCTTTACAACATCACCCTTCTTGACAACGCCACCGGGTGTTGCTTCTTTAACTGCACAAACGATGATGTCACCTACGGAAGCATAGCGACGCTTTGTACCGCCAAGCACGCGGATACAAAGGAGTTCCTTCGCGCCAGTGTTATCACCGACTTTAAGTCTGGTTTCTTGTTGAATCATTGCGAGCTTTCCTCCTTTCGAGCTTACGATGCCTTATACGATCGGTGCCTTTTCAAGGATTTCGACGAGGCGCCATCTTTTGGTCTTGGATAAAGGACGGGTTTCCATGATCTTTACGCGGTCCCCGACTTTAGCCTCGTTGAGCTCGTCATGGGCTTTGAAGTGATTGGTGTTCTTCGCAAGCTTTCCATAGAGAGGATGGCGGCGAGGACTATCAACATCAACTACAATTGTCTTGTCCATTTTGTCGGAACTAACAATGCCAATACGTACTTTTCTATGGTTACGTTCTGCCACTTTATTTCCTCCTTATATTCACGCCTGGGCAGCGATCTCGCGTTCGCGGATCACTGTCTTAGCTCTAGCGATATCTTTTCTAACCTGCTTCAGCTGCATAGGGTTTTCAAGTTGGCCGGTAGCCATCTGAAAACGCAGGTTAAAGAGTTCTTCTTTAAGTTCTACAACCTTCTTGTTCAACTCTTCAGTGGAGAGTTCTCTTAAGGTTTCAGCCTTCATTAGCAACAGCCTCCATTTCTTCCCTTTTCACGATCTTGCACTTGCAAGGCAGTTTGTGCATGGCCAGACGAAGTGCTTCACGTGCAGTTTCTTCTGGCACGCCGCTGACTTCGAACATCACACGACCTGGCTTAACGATTGCTACCCAGTAGTCCGGAGCACCTTTCCCGGAACCCATGCGGACTTCTGCTGGCTTAGCGGTAACTGGCTGGTCTGGGAAAATTTTGATCCAAACCTTACCACCACGTTTGATATAACGGGTCATAGCGATACGGGCAGCTTCGATCTGACGGCTGGTGACCCAAGCACCGGTGGTAGCCTGGAGACCAAATTCACCGTAGGTGACCTTCGTACCCTTATGAGCTTCCCCACCGAGTTTTCTACGATGTGGGCGACGCCATTTAGTTCTCTTAGGCATTAACATAATTAGCGTCCTCCTTCTTTGCTGTCGTCGAGGATTTCACCATTGTAAATCCATACTTTGATACCAATCTTACCATAGGTGGTATCTGCTTCATAGAAACCGTAATCGATATCTGCGCGAAGGGTGTGCAGAGGAACCTTGCCTTCGGTGACCCATTCGGTGCGCGCGATATCAGCGCCAGCCAGACGGCCTGCGCAGCTAACCTTGATACCCTGAGCGCCGGCTTTGACCGCTCTCTGGATGTGCTGTTTCATAGCACGGCGGTAAGCGACACGGTTTTCAAGTGCCTGAGCAATGGATTCAGCGATGAGCTGAGCATTTGCTTCTGGGTGTTTCACTTCGACAACGCTGATAGAAACAGACTTGCCGGTGAGTTTTTCGAGTTCTCCACGAAGAACTTCGATTGCGGAACCGTTGCGGCCGATAACGATACCAGGTTTTGCGGTATGGATGGTGACTTTGATCTTGGTGTTACCGGTACGTTCAATGACGATTCTTGCGATACCGCTGTCGAAAAGTTTGTCCTTAACGAATTTACGAACTTTGAAATCTTCATGGAGGAGATCGACATAGTTTTTATCGTCAGCATACCATCTAGCATCCCAATCGCGGATGATGCCAACACGAATGCCAATTGGATTTACTTTCTGTCCCACAGTTTTCCTCCTTATCTTTCACTTACCATGATGGTGATATGGCTGGTTCTCTTTTTGATACCGTCGGCACGACCCATTGCGCGTGGTTTGTAGCGCTTGATGCTTGGTCCCTGATCAACATATGCGGTGCTGACGTAGAGGTTTTCAGCGTCCATATCATAGTTGTGCTCTGCGTTTGCAACAGCGGATTTGAGTACCTTCGTTACGATCGCAGAACCTTTATGTGGAGTGAATTTTAAGATACTGTAAGCTTCCTGAACGCTTTTGCCACGGATCAGGTCAACGACCTGGCGGGCTTTGCGTGGGGAAATTCTAATGTGTTTTGCACATGCTTTTGCTTCCACTTATTGTACTCCTTTCTGCTTATCGAGAACGACTGGATTTTTCGTCACCTGCATGACCTTTGTAGGTGCGGGTAGGTGCGAATTCGCCAAGTTTATGACCGACCATATCTTCGGTGACATACACTGGAATGTGCTTTCTGCCATCGTGCACGGCAAAAGTATGACCAATGAATTCAGGGAAGATGGTGGAAGAACGTGACCAGGTCTTGATCACAGATTTTTCATTGCTTTCATTCATTGCTACGACCTTTTTGTAGAGCTTTTCATCGACAAAAGGTCCTTTTTTGAGAGATCTGCTCATGAATGAATTGCCTCCTTTCGATTACGTCCGGCTATTATTTGCCTTTTCTAGGTGTCACGATGAACTTGTTGCTAAGGTTTTTCTTCTTGCGGGTCTTACCGCCATGAGCAGCCTTACCCCAAGGGCTGACAGGGGATTTGCGACCGACTGGTGCGCGACCTTCACCACCACCATGTGGGTGATCGTTAGGGTTCATTACAGAACCACGAACGGTAGGACGAACGCCCATCCAACGGCTGCGGCCTGCCTTACCGATGTTGATGTTGGCGTGTTCGCCGTTACCAACAACACCGATGGTAGCGCGGCAAGTAAGAAGAATCTTGCGAACTTCACCGGAAGGAAGACGGAGCATTGCATATTTGCCTTCCTTAGCCATCAACTGTGCGCTCACACCGGCGCTACGGCAGATCTGGCCGCCGCGGCCTGGATGCAGCTCGATGTTGTGGACCAAGGTACCAACTGGGATGTTGGCCAGTGGCAGTGCATTACCGGTTTTGATATCCGCATCTGGACCGGAGTAGATGACATCTCCAACCTGCAGACCGGCAGGAGCGATGATGTAACGCTTTTCACCGTCTACATAGTGGAGCAGAGCGATGCGGCTGGAGCGGTTTGGATCGTATTCAATGGTAGCTACGCGAGCTGGAATACCATCTTTCAAACGCTTAAAGTCAATGATACGATATTTTCTCTTGTGACCGCCGCCATGATGACGAACAGTGATGCGGCCATAGCTGTTGCGGCCGGCGTGTTTCTTCAGCGGTACAAGCAGGGATTTCTCAGGCTTGTTCGTGGTGATTTCTTCAAAAGAAGAAACAGTCATTTGACGCACACCAGGAGAAGTCGGTTTAAATGATCTCAGTGCCATTTTGTTCCTCCTTTAGTTATTAAAGACCTTCAAATACTTCAATGCTGTCGCCTTCACGCAGAGTAACGACGGCTTTCTTCCAGCTGGCAGTCATGCCCTGGGTGCGGCCCATGCGTTTCATCTTGCCGTGAACGTTAACAGTGTTTACATTAACGACGGTAACTTTGAAGATTTCTTCGATTGCATTTTTGATTTCGATTTTGTTGGCATCCTTTGCAACCTTGAAGCAGTATTTGTTTTCCTGCATCAGGTCAACGCTTTTTTCGGTGACAACTGGTTTGATGATGATTTCTCTTGCCAATTTCATTACGCCAACACCTCCTCAACCTTTGCAACGGCATCCTTGGTGAGAACGAGGGTGTTGTTGTTCAAGATTTCGTAGGTGTTCAGCTCAGCAACAGTCACAGGGGTTACACCAGCGATGTTGCGTGCGCTCTTGATAACAACTTCATCGATCTCAGGAAGAACGAGCAGCGTCTTCTTTTCAGTGCCAAGTGCTTCCAGCACTTTGATCATTTCTTTGGTCTTTGGTGCTTCGAAGCTCAGTGCATCGACAACAACCATTGCTTCTTCGCTCACCTTATCGGAAAGTGCAGAACGCATAGCCAAAGAAACTTTCTTCTTGTTTACGCGGTAGGAATAATCTCTTGGCTTTGGCCCAAAGATGATGGAACCGCCGCGCCACAGTGGAGAACGGGACGTACCGGCACGGGCACGACCAGTACCTTTCTGGCGCCATGGCTTACGGCCACCGCCTCTGACTTCGCCGCGGGACTTGGTGCTGTGAGTACCCTTGCGCAGACCAGCCAAATAGTTAACAACGACTTCATGCATGACTGCTTTGTTTGGTTCGATGCCGAAGATCTCTTCGTTCAGAGTCAGTTCTTCAACTTCAGCGCCCTGCATATTTTTTACTTTGATTACTGGCATGTATTCTCCTCCTTTCCTTACTTATGGCTCTTAACGCTTTCTTTAACAACCACAAGGCTGTTCTTAGCCCCTGGAACGGAGCCTTTGATCAAGAGCAGATTATTTTCAACGTCGACCTTAACGACTTTAAGGTTCTGAACGGTTACGTTCTTATTCCCAGCACGCCCAGGCATCAAATGGCCTTTGAATACGTGATGAGGACCGGCAGCGCCAACAGACCCGGTTTTTCTCTTGTGCTTGGAACCGTGTGTCATAGGCCCACGATGGCGGCCGTAGCGCTTAATGGTACCAGCAAAACCTTTGCCCTTGCTTACGCCAGAAACGTCGATCGCTTCACCTTCAGCAAAGACATCAGCTTTGATCTCGTCACCATTGTTGTAGCTAGATGGATCGTCTACGCGGATTTCGCGGAGATACTTTCTAGCGGCTACACCGGCCTTGTCGAAATGCCCCTTGATAGGTTTCTTAACCTGTACAGGCTTGATATCGCCAAAGCCGACCTGAACAGCATTATAACCGTCAGTATCAATTGTTTTTACCTGGGTGACTACGCATGGACCTGCAGCAACAACCGTTACAGGAACCAGCACACCTTCTGGAGTGAAGATCTGAGTCATCCCGATTTTCTTACCCAAAATGGCTTTCATTCGAACTGCCACCTCCTTTTTCTATTATAATTTGATTTCGATTTCAACGCCGCTTGGCAGATCCAAACGCATCAAGGCTTCTACAGTCTTGTTGGTGTGTTCGGTGATGTCAATGAGACGTTTGTGGGTTCTGGTTTCGAACTGTTCTCTGCTGTCTTTGTTGACGTGTGGAGAACGGAGAACGGTGTAAACTGCTTTTTCAGTTGGCAGTGGGACTGGGCCGGAAACGGTGGCGCCAGTCTTCTTGGCAGTTTCCACGATCTTGCTTGCGCTCTGATCAAGCACTTTGTGATCAAAAGCTTTCAAGCGGATTCTGATTTTACTTCTTGCCATTATTTTTCCTCCTTGATTTCGCCCGATTGACGGGCTGCTCCGCGGGAGTTCCCTAGAACACGGCCTCAGGTGTGTCCATTCGCCTAGCAATCTCCCGCATCATTGCTTAATTTCAGGCACCGCTCAAGTTTAACACACAGGTCAGGCTTTTGCAAGGGATTTTTGTTTATTTTTCGCGGGTTTCAGCGATTTTTTACTGTAAAATTTTCTGTCAAAAAGTCGTCTGAAAACTCTCAACGCGCAGCCAAAAATTTTCAGAAAAAAGCGCTACATCAATTCCTGACCTTTACTGATCTTCTGCTATCTATTTTTATTTCCAAAGCAAAAATTCGCCGCGTGCCCATCGATTTTGATGAGCACGCGGCGCGGTTCACGTTCAGCCTTCCTGCTGGCGGCTGAGTTTTTTATTCTTATTATATTTTGCGCGATCGTCGGCTTTGAGGAAGCGCTTGCGGAGACGCAGTTCTTTCGGTGTGACTTCGAGATATTCATCGTCGTTCAGGAACGCGATGCACTGCTCGAGAGACATATCGTGGGCGCCTTTGAGCTGGACGGCGTCGTCCTTTCCGGCGGCGCGGGTATTGGTGAGCTTCTTGCCCTTGCAGACGTTGACGGCGATATCCTGATCGCGGTTGGATTCCCCGATGATCATTCCTTCGTAAACGTTTACGCCTGGTCCGACAAAGAGGGTGCCACGCTCTTCGGCACTGGACAGGCCATAGGCGGTGGTAGTACCGGTTTCAAAAACGATGAGCGCACCGCTGCGACGCCCTTCGATGTAGCCACTGTAGCGGCGATAATCTTCGAAGGTGGCATTCATGATGCCGTAACCGTGGGTGTCAGTGAGGAACTGGGTGCGGAAGCCGACGAGGCCGCGAGATGGGATGATGTATTCGAGGCGCACTTCGCCGTTACGGTTTTGCATGTTGCGCATCTCGCCTTTGCGGGTGCTCATTTTTTCCATAACGGTGCCCATGTATTCTTCCGGCACATCGAGGGTGACGTATTCGTACGGCTCCATCTTCACGCCATCTTCCTCATGGATGATGACCTGCGGCATAGAAACCTGGAATTCGAGGCCTTCGCGGCGCATTTTTTCGATGAGGATGGAGAGATGCAGCTCGCCGCGGCCAGCGACGCGGAACATATCGGCGCTGTCTGTTTCGGAAATGTGCAGGGCGATGTCGCTCTCCGCTTCCTTCTGGAGACGTGCCCAGAGCTTGCGGCTGGTGATCGGATCGCCATCTTTGCCGGCGAACGGAGAATTGTTGATGAGGAACATCATTTCCAGGGTTGGTTCTTCGATCTTGATGAACGGCATTGGGTCAAGCTGGTTCTGGGCGCAAATGGTTTCGCCGACGTTGATCTCACCGAGACCGCTGACGGCGACGATCTCACCGACGGAGGCTTCATCGATCGGTGTGTGCTTGAGACCTTTGAAGCCAAAAAGTTTGGTGACGCGCACGTTGCGCACCTTACCGTCGCGGTTCATGATGGAAACCATATCGTTGGTGTGAATGGTACCGCGGTTGATGGTGGCAATGGCAATCTTTCCGACAAATTCGTTGTAATCCATGAGGGTGATTTGTGCCTGTAGCGGACCTGCCGGATCACCCTTCGGTGATGGGATATATCGAATAATGGCATCGAGGAGTGGCTTCAAATTGTCACCAAGATCGTCCGGATCTTCGCTGGCTACCCCTTTAACGCCACTGGCATAAATCACAGGAAAATCGAGCTGATCCTCTGAGGCATCGAGATCGATAAAGAGGTCGATGACTTCGTCGACGACTTCCGCTGGGCGCACGAATGGCTTGTCCATTTTATTGATGACAACGATCGGTGTCAGATTTGCAGCCAGCGCTTTCTTTAATACAAAGCGGGTCTGCGGCATACAGCCTTCATAAGCATCGACAACGAGCAGCACGCCGTCGACCATCTTCATGATGCGTTCGACCTCGCCGCCAAAATCGGCGTGCCCTGGGGTGTCGACGATATTGATGCGGCAATCGTCGTAGTCGATGGATGTATTTTTAGCGAGGATGGTGATCCCTTTTTCACGTTCCAGGTCGTTCGAGTCCATGACGCGCTCGACAACGGTCTCGTTGGCGCGGAAGGTTCCGCTTTGGCGCAGCATCTGGTCTACGAGGGTCGTCTTGCCATGGTCGACATGCGCAATGATGGCGATATTGCGAATTTTCGATTGGTTGAGCATCGTTTCCTCCTAATTAAATAGCGAAAGATTGAAAAAAATTCCTGAAAATACAACAACCGGTCAAGAAAATCTTGACCGGTCGCTTGTTGATATTAGTTTTCAGCTGCTACTGGAGCTTCAGCCTTGGTGCCGACTTTACGGCCGTCATAATAGCCGCAAGCGGGGCATACACGGTGTGGAAGCTTTGGTTCGTGGCAGTTAGGGCAGGTCATAGACTGAACGGAGTCGAGCTTGGACCATGCGCTGCGTTTTCTGTGAGTTCTGGATTTGCCTCTCTTACTTTTCTGTAATCCCATCTATTACACCTCCCCAATCATTCATCCTGAAGCTGTGCGAGGATCGCCCAGCGTGGATCTATTTCTGTATTTTCACAATCGCAAGGACCGTCGTTAAGGTTCGCGCCACAGTGTGGACACAGGCCCTTGCAGTCAGGCCGACATAAATGCCGAAGTGGTAACTGTGTCAGTATAGCATTAAGCACGAGATAATTCAAGTCCAAATGTACATCATCGTAGATCCAATTTTCTGTTTCAAGCTGTTCGCGATCGCCGCCGTGTTCTGCGAGCACATCCACGTCATGGGTGCTCATGAGAATCTCGTCGATCTCGAAATCCAACGGATAAACCACCGGCGCCAGGCACATATCGCACACTGTTTCGATGATCGCCTGCACGCGTGCGTGCAGCGTCACCCGCCGCTCGCCACCGACGAGCTCAGCGTCGATTTGCACTGGACCATTCAGCGCCAGGCCGTTTGTCAGTCCGTCAAGTTTGTCGCTGTCGAGAGAAACCGACATCCGCCTGCCGGGATTTTGCCGCAGGCTGGATAAATCTACGATCAAAGCCATGTTTTATCTCCTTGTGCATGATACACTTCAACCTAAACAATTATAAGCGCGCGTATTTTTCTTGTCAAGGAAGGAGTGCGGATTTCCGGCGAAAATTTTTCGCGAAAAACGGCTGTTATTTTTCTCAAGTTTTGCGAGATTTTTTTAGACGCAGCGCTGGAAATATTGTACAATATCTCTGTTACACTGAAAGTCAACGATCATTATATAAGGAAAGGAGGTTCTCATGAACAAAACGTTCAAGCGTGCGCTGTCGGCACTGCTGGTACTTGGTGTGCTGACGCTGCCCTGCGGCCTCAGCCTCGATCGCGAAGCGCTGGCCGAAAGCATCGTGCAGCCTGTCCACGCGACAACACCGGCGCTCACAAGCGAGCACATTGCCTACATCGCCGGCTATCCCGACGGGACGATGGCGCCAAACGACACCGTCACCCGCGCGGAAGCGGTCACCTTTCTCTATCGTTTGCTGGCAGATCCCGACAGCGGCACAGCGCCCTGTGAATATACTGACGTCACAGAC
>OGWU01000403.1_pt1 | contig 29323 bp, 31 predicted proteins | sample 1576071 | NCBI WGS metagenome assembly OGWU01 (sample SAMEA3541582, study PRJEB24748) | human gut metagenome | biome: human gut; feature: human-associated habitat; material: faeces | place: China | collected 2012
GGGCGCGGGAGCAGCAGCGGCAACGGGGGCACCGGTGCCCTCCTCAACCGTAACATTGTAAGCGACACCGTTGACGGTAACGATCAGGTTTTTCATAGGAAGTTCCTCCTTAAAAATCAAGGTTCATGATTTTGTTCTGTGAGCGGGTGCTTACAGCGTAATGTTGCCATGCTTCTTGGCCAGGCGCACAGCGCGCTTGCTGGCCAGCATATCCAAAGCCTGTGCGACGGCACCACGAGCGGCAGCGACATCACAGACGGCATCAGCAGCACCGTTTGCAACGGCAGCTTCAGCGCCGCATACATCCTTGGCATAGGCAGCAGCCTTCGCCTTGGTAGCGTTGGCAATATTATCGGAAGCGTAGATTTCGTCCTTATACAGAACGCTGACCGCCGTTTCGGGCGCCAGCGGCGCAATGGTGCATCCCTTGACTGCCACACGCCAATCAGCGCAAGCGGCGAAGACAGTGTAAACAGGGCCAACCGCCTCGCCTACGAGCACAGCCACCTTGGCCGTCGTAGCCTCGGCATAGACACCGGCCATACGGGCAGCCTGACGGATACCGCCGGCCTGATCATCGCCCTCGCTCTTGACAAAGCCATCGCTATTGACGACCGTCACGACAGGGATGCTGTAGGCATCACACAGACGGACAAAGCGTGCTGCCTTGGCGGTGCACTTATGGCAAATGGCTGCCTTTTCGGTAGCAACAATACCTACTGCGCTGCCATTGATGGTGGCAAGAGCGGTAACGATGTTTTTGCCGTAGCCGCTGTACAGCTCCACAGCACTGTCGGCATCGGCCAAAGCCGCCACAGCATCAGCCGCGGTGTACTTGGCCAGGTTGATGGTCTTGTTGGAAGCCTCGAAATCAAACAGGGCCGGACCGGCGAGGTTGTTGGCCGGCAGCAGCGCCACGATGCTGGCAGCCTGTTTGGCAGCCGCCACAGCATCAGCAGCCGTAACAGCCGCAACACCAGCCTTGGCAGCGAACGCAGCAGAACCGGCGCCGCCAACGCTGTCCTCGGCGGTAAACGGTGCATTCAGGAAGAGCTCCGCATCCTCGGCCATAATGCAGACATCCGCAGCGGCCGCATTAATCGCGTTGGTACCTGCGCAGGTACCCGTGATGACCGCAACCTGCGGAACAACACCGGAAACACGAGCGATCTCAGCCGTCAAAGCCGCAGTGGCATTGAGCAGCTCCAGGCCGCCATCCAGTTTCGCACCGGTGGAGTCATAGAAAGTAACAACCGGAGCGCCGGTTTCAGCCGCCATTTCCAGCACGCGGATATTCTTTTTGATATCCTGCACGCCGACGGGTTCGCCGTTCTCAAACACAACATACACGCTCTGCCCATTGGCACAGCCGTACGCTGCACTGACGGCGCCCTCCGTATACAGCGGCGAAAATGCGCCGTCGTCAAAAAATGCTGCAAGGATTTCTGCCTTGCCGGGTTTCTTTGCTGCCATACAGTGACCTCCCATGATAAGACTGACTGTTTTTTGTGAAAATGTTCATAAAAAATATGTCATTTGGCACAATTATACTACTTTGTGTAAAATTCCACAAGTACAAACTCTTTAGTTTTTCTGGATTTTTTCACTCTTTTTTGGGGTTTCTGTAGCTTTTATGGCATTTTACGCTTTCGAACGCTTCAGCGGCCCCGCACGGCGCGGACCTTCCGCCTTCTGAGCCGGCGTAGAACGGGTACTCTTTTGCGCCGCGTTGCGCAGTGCGCTGACCTCAGACTTTTTCAGCTCCCGATATTCACCGGGCTGCAACATCCCCAATTTAACAGGTCCTTCGGCGCTCCGCTTCAGACGGACAACCTGCAGCCCCACCGCGGAACACATGCGGCGGATCTGGCGATTGCGTCCTTCATGAAGTGTGATTTCCAGTACCGTTCGGCCCGGTTCATCGGTCACTACATGAATGACGCAGGGCTGCGTACGGACACCGTCATCCAGAACCACACCGGAAGCCATCTGTACGACCTGTTCTTCCGTTGCACGGGGATTGACCGTCACACGATACAGCTTGCCTACACCGCCGGACGGATGGGTCAGCAGATTGATGAATGCGCCGTCATCCGTCATAAGCAGCAAGCCTTCGCTGTCTTTATCCAGCCGCCCCACCGGGCGCAGCATGGCCGGCACATCGGATACCAGGTCCATAACGGTCTTGCGGCCGCGGTCATCAGAACGTGTCGTCAGGTAGCCACGGGGTTTGTGAAGCATAATATAGGTATACTGACGCTTACGAACAATGCGAACATTCTTGCCGTCAATGGAAACCTTATCATAGTCGGGGTCCATCTTGTCGCCCAGCCCTACAGGGTGACCATTGACTTTTACCTTTCCTGCCGCGATCAGTCGTTCCGCCTCACGGCGGGAGCAAATCCCCTGATCAGCCAGGACTTTTTGAATCCGTTGTTCTGCCATGCTTACTCCTTATGCTTCGGGCGCGTTTTCATCGCCCTTGTCTTTTTTTACCATTGCGGTGATTTTGTCTACAAGTTCCGGCAATGCTGCAATGGCATTGTCCACCGCCGTCACTTTCTCAATCAACTGGACCGTGCGCACATTGCCGCCGGAAATGACCAGGAAGGCCACCGGCGTAACCGAAACACCGGCACCGGTGCCGCCACCAAACATCTGTTTTTCGGATTTGGGGGCCACATCAGAGCCGCCGGATGCAAACCCGAAAGTTACGCGGGAAACAGGAATGATGGTCGTTGCCGCATCCACACGAATCGGATCTCCGATAATGGTACTGGTATCAACCATCTCGCGGATTTTGTCGATGGTAACGCCCATCAGACCTTGAATCGGATGTTCTGCCATAAAAACTCCTCCCAGAAAAATAATTGATCAGGTAGTTTGTGGATCAGGTTGTTGTACAGGCCGCAGCAGCGGATCTTTCCAGATCCGATACAGCAGATGAATCATTAAAATTGCACTGGCGGATACCACAAAGGAAATTTTACGTTCGGCCTGCCTGGCTCCGGTAAAATCCGGTTCCAGCCAAAGACGTTTACTTTTTAGTTGAACGTTTTGCTGCACAAGTACCAACGCCGTATTCAAAGCCGCAAGTTCGGCACCATAGACTATTGCGGTGTTCGCGGCATCCTCGCAGTTCACAGTCCAGAAAACATCCACCTGCCGAACACTCATTTTAAAAAAGGAATGCTGATGCAGCCAACGCATGTGCCCCAGAACGCATTTTCCCAGTGTTTTTGGGTCTTCTTCCAGCAAAGACAGCATACGTTCCAGACGTCCCATGGCGGCAGGCGGCAGTTCTTCTTCCTCTTCTTCCAGCGGCACACTTTCCTTTGTTATATCCGGATCTTTCGGCGCAGTTTCTGCCGACGAAAACGGCTGTTTCTCGGGCTCCGGAGGCACGGCAGCCCGCTTTGCTTTTTCGTCCGGAGGCTCCGGTTGGTCCGGCGTTGTCTTTCTTTCGGGCGCTACAGGCTTTTGAGGCTCTGCGGAATGTGCACGCCGATGCGTACGATGGGACCAGACCGTCCGACGCAGCGGGCCGTAAACCGCGGACACCCGGAAGCGGCCCGGCCGATACTCAATCGCAAACCCCAGCGGCAGCAACAGAGCAACAATCACCAAAACCGCTGCAACCGCCAGAAAGACTGCCAGCACTTTCAGGATGGCAAATACAATCGGCATCGCTGCTCACTTCCATTCCAGCTGTTCGGCAGCCTCATCCGGCGTCTCTTCCTGCGCAGATTCTTCAATCGCTCCCGCCGCATTCTCATCATGCAACGGCGGCAAGTCCTGCAGACTGCCCAACCCGAACACACGCAGGAATGTATCGGTGACCTGAAAGGCTACCGGTTTTCCCGGCAAATCCAGGCGGCCGGCTTCCTCAATCAGGCCTTTCTCCAGCAGTTTTGTGACCGTGGACGAAGAATCCACGCCGCGAACCTGCTCAATAAAGCTGCGCGAGACCGGTTGGTTATAAGCGATGACCGCCAGCACTTCCAGCGCAGCCGGAGAAAGCGGTGCATTGCGGCGGGTATCGAGAATGCGTTTGACAACCTCGCCATAGTACGGGCGTGTGGTCATCTGCCAGCGATCCGGGCCAAAGCGCAGCAATGCAAAACCGCTTTCCTGTTCGTCATATCGTTTCTGCAAACGTTCAAGCAGTTCCTCCGTCTCCGCGGCAGAAAGGCGCAGCGCATCAGCCAGGCGCTCCATCTCCACAGGTTCCGCATGGGCAAACAGCATTGCCTCCAGAGCGCCAATACGCTGTGTATCATTCATGGGCTGAGCCCTCCTTTCGTCTGTTATGGCTGCGATCCAAATTCAGCGTTCCGTTTTCATCCACCCGGATACGCCCGGCTCGTATCAGCTCCAGCAGGGCCAGAAAGGTAGCCACATTGGTACTGCGGCTTTCCTCCCGGCTGAACAACTGGTTGACCTTGTGCAGGCTGCCGTGCAGAAGGCCGCGCAGCATATGGGATACGCGGCTTGCCACCGAGACAAACGGTGCCGTCACCAGCGGTTCAAATCGTTCCTGTGTTGGTTTGCGTTTGCGCAGGCTGCGCCCCATCAGGCTGAACCAAGCCTGTACCAAGAGATTTGGATCGTGGCGGCGCGTATATTCAGCAGCCCCCACCAGCGGCATCGGCTCACGCACGGCAGTGTACAGGTCCCGAGCCCGGCCCCCCAGCTGAGCAGCCACCTCTTTGCAGGTGCTGTATTCAATCAGACGTCCGGTCAGCTCGGCTTTCATGCGTTCCGCTTCCGGGCTGCGCGGCAAAAGCAACGCGCTCTTCATCTGAACCAGATGCGCCGCCGTATCAATAAACTCGCTGGATACATCCATCCGATTCGCTTGCAGCGTGCGAATCGTCGCCGTGTATTGGTCAATCAACTCCATGATATTGACATCATAGAGATTCATTTTATTCTTACCCACCAGATACAGCAAAAGATCCAGCGGTCCTTCAAAATCTTCGATTTTAAAAGTCAGTGCTTCTTGCAAAATTACCCCCAGAGTAGATCCACAAAACCTGTCAGCCCCACCAGGAGTTCCCACATAAAGTTCACAACGATGGAGAGCGGTCTGTTGAGCAGACCGAAAAACACCAGCAGCAAAACGATCAGCATAATCTGCCGTTCGTACTGCATGGCTTTAAAATACAGCCGCTGCGGCAGGAAAAGCAGCACAATACGGCTGCCGTCAAACGGCGGAACAGGAATCAAGTTAAATACGCCCAGGCTCAAATTCATGGCTACCATGTCGTACAGGAACAGCATCAAAGCCGGCGCCAAACCTCCCAGTCCGCTGTAAAAAACACACTTATACAGAATCATGGATACCCAAGCCAGCAGAAAATTGCTGATGGGGCCTGCAGCTGCCGAAATCGCCATGCCAACTTTGGGATTTTTATAATTGCGGGGATTGACCCCCACCGGCTTGGCCCATCCAACACCGCCAATCAGCATGCACAGAGCACCCAACGGATCAAAATGGCGCAGCGGATTCAGCGAGAGCCGTCCGGCACGGACCGCCGTATCGTCCCCCAGCCAATGGCTGACAAGGGCATGCGCCGCTTCATGGAACGGGATGGCGATCAGTACAACAAGGGCGCGCAGAAGATATACAACAATTTGGTACGGCGAAAGCAAGCCGTTCAAAAGGAACACCACCCCATTAAAATATCATCTTATTATATCGTACAAAATGGCGCAAAACAAGCCCCTGTATGTCTTCCGATGGACCGCTTTTCGTTCGGTTTCGCCCAAAAGAACGATTTTACAAAAAAAGTTCAACTTTTTTGTGCAAAGGGCTTGCAATTCCAAAAAATATTCGTTATAATTGTAAAGCTATTGAAAAGGAGGTGCAAGCAATATGGCCAAATGTTCTTGCTGTGGCAAGGGTGTCACATTCGGTATCAAGGTTTCTCACTCTCATCGTCGGAGCAACCGTACCTGGAACCCCAATGTCAAGCGCGTGAAGGCGATCGTGGACGGTTCCCCGAAGTATATCTACGCCTGCACCCGCTGCCTGCGCTCTGGTAAAGTTACCCGCGCGGTCTGATTGGAAGGAAAAATTGCCGGTCACGTCCGTGACCGGCTTTTTCTCTTTTTGGAAGCAATTTGAAGGAGTATGCCATGCTGCCCCGTGATCCTATTATTTTATTAAGCTATGTCAACACCAAACTGCGTGATCGTGACGCCAGCTTGGCGATTTTTTGCGAGGAAGAAGGAGCCGATGAATCTGCTCTGCGTGCGGCCCTTGCAGAAGTGGGATACGAATACAATCCCGACACAAACCAGTTTGTGTGACCCTGCTTTGTGAGAGAGGAAGTAGAACCGTTCATGAATTTCATATTCATCAGCCCGCATTTTCCCAAAACGTATTGGAATTTTTGCGACCGACTGCGCCGCAACGGTGTAAATGTGCTTGGCATTGGCGACGCACCTTTTGACGAAATCCCGTACGAGTTAAAGGATTGCCTGACGGAATATTACCGTGTAGATAATCTGGGCAATTACGATGAAATGGTGCGCGCCGTCGGGTATTTTACTTTCCATTACGGAAAGATCGACTGGCTGGAATCCAATAACGAGTATTGGCTGGAGATAGACGCGCAGCTGCGCACGGATTTCAATATCACAACCGGCGCGCAGAATGATTTCATTGAACGAATCAAGTTCAAAAGCAAAATGAAAGAAAGCTACCGTGCGGCTGGTGTACCGGTTGCGCGGCACCATATGGTTTGCACGATCGACGCTGCCCGTGCATTCATCCGGACGGTGGGCTACCCCGTCATTGTCAAACCCGACAATGGCTGCGGAGCTGAAGCCACCTACAAGCTGAAAAACGAGGACGACTTACAGAACTTTTTTGCGCATCTGCCTGCCATTCCCTATATCATGGAGGAATACATCAACGGAACCATTGTCAGTTTCGACGGCGTGGCCGATTCGCACTGCGTGCCGCTGTTCTATACCTCCAATGTCTTCCCCACCCCGCTATTGGATATTGTCAGCCAGAAGGGCGACCTTGCGTATTGGACGCAGAAATCCGTTCCTGCGGCACTGAAAGATGTCGGCTTCCGCACCATCAAGGCTTTCGGCGCCAAAAGCCGCTTTTTCCATTGTGAATTTTTCCAGTTGAACGAAGACAAGCCCGGTCTTGGCAAGAAAGGCGATTATGTGGCGTTGGAAGTGAATATGCGTCCCGCCGGCGGTTACACACCGGACATGATCAATTTCGCCAATTCGGTAGACTGCTATCAGATTTGGGCCGATATGGTCTGTTACGATGAGGTCCGCCACCTGGATCTGAACGGGCCCAAATACTATTGCGTGTACGCATCCCGTCGGGATTGCCACAGCTACAAGCATTCTCACGAACAGATTCTTGCACGTTACGGCAGCCGTCTGAAAATGTGCGACGAACTCCCCCTTGCGCTGCGCCTTGATATGGGCGACAGAATGTATACCGCCAATGTACGCACCAGTGTAGAACGCGACGCCTTCATCCGTTACGTCCAGCAGCGTGCGTGAAATCTTTCCTTGAGATAAACAAACTCAGCTTAGCAGAGGATTCTCCCCTCCACCAGGCCGGGTTTATTTTTTTGCTCCATTAGCACAAAACCGGCACGGCTGTATCAGAGCCGTGCCGGTTTTCATTATTGCTTTTCTACAACCACAACAGAGTCCTTATCATAGTACGGGGTCAGCCCCCAAAGATCCGGGCCCACCGAAACATCTGTATAATACAAAAGCCACGGGCGTTCTTCCGCACCAAGAGGTGTGATGGCCACATCCGGGTTTGAAGGGTCGCTCAGCATCGCCTCCCGCTCATCCAGCGTTTTGGCAAAACTTGCAGCCTCTCCGTTCGCCAGTTCGTAGGCAGCCTCCAGACTGGTTGCGAAATAATTGTCCTGTCCTTCCTTGACAGTATGGCTGCCGATACAAGCCATGCAGACAAGCATGACCGCCGCTGTTCCCGGCAAGACACGGGCATGTTTCCGGATAAAATGTTCGGCAGGAATCAGCGAAAACCCATGTATGCGTTCCATCCAGCCGAACAGAAAAAATTCAAAAACGGCCAATCCCAGGACGAAAGTCATCCAGACAACATTCAGCAGCCGACCGGCACCAATTCCGCCCATTGTATACGAGGGCAAAAAGATCATAGCCCACATAAGCACATACGTGCCTGCCAGCCCCAGCCAGGGGTGGCGGAAAATACGGTCTGGCAAAACCCGACTCTGTGACAGATGATGCAGTGGAAGTGCCAACAGGAGAAGCAGACAAATCAGCGGTACATCCAGCCAGCGGATCCACTGCATCGCAGCCAGCACAAAACTTTTTGCCACCGCTTCCAGGAAACCGGCCTGCGCCAGACCATCGGCACGAACGCGGGTCCCGGGCGCCAGAATGTTCACCAGCAATCCCACAACTGCGGCAGCCAACGCCGGGCAAAGCCAGAAATTACGCCGTCGTGCACACACAATCACTGCCAGAAGCAGCAGCAACAGGTTCAGCTCCCCCACAACCTGATGACCACCGCCAATCACCAGGCCAATCAAAGCGCCGGAAAACACATACGCAATCCGGCGGCTCACAGACATCCCACGCGGCAGACAAAGTGCAAACGACAGCCCGGCATTGAGAATGGTAAGTGCAAAGTACGGCAGATAGTTCATGGCACCGTTGAACCAGTAGAGCCCCTCCACGGGGGAAGGCATCCCCTCTACAAACGCGAACAGGACCAGCAGCGATAACGCCCAGGGCAGTCGCTTTTGCGCCGGTTCCAATCGACGTACAACAATGCGCGCTGCAGCATAGAGGCAAAGGAACAACGGTACCAATACGCACAACAGCGTCAATCCGTACCACTGATTTCCAAAAATAGCAGGCTGCAAGGCCAGTACAAAACCGGATACATACAACCCCTGCCAGTTCTGGAAGAAATACACCGTTGTATCCCACGCCGCTGCCAGCAGCCGTGGTAAATCAAAACCGTATTGCTGCACAACCGCATGGGTACGAGCTGCATATACGTAGTCATCAGCCGAAGGGCGTGCATAAAAGGCCAAAATGCCCACCGGCAGCAGCAAGATCAGAATCAACAGCACAAAGCGGCGCAGCCAGCGCTTCTGCGTAGCTGCATCATGCCAAAAATCCATAGATTTTGTTTCCTTTACTTGTTGCGAATCATTACGGATTCCCCAGCGTCATCTGCAGGAAATAAGTCCACTGCTTCTCCCACCAGGGCCAATCATGGGAAACATCCTGTCCCCAGATATCCACAATCGGATGAATATCCTTGCTTTCAAGGATTGCCTGCAGTTCCTTGGTAGAAGCCAGCAGATCTCCTTCCCAGGCTCCCTGGCCGCAACACATGATGAATTTGTCCGCCTGGGCAAACAGCTTCTTGTAAGGGTGATTTTCCGGGAAATTGCGCATATAATCACACGGCGAGTTGCGATACACAAGATCATCCATGTAATCGCCGAAGAACATCCGCGAAGAATACAACCCGCTCAACGCAATTGTACCGTTGTAGAGATCCGGGCGGCGCAGGAAGAAATTGACGGCATGCCCGGCGCCCATGCTGGCACCGCCCACCAGAACGCGGCCGGTATGGTCCTCGCCCTGCTCACGGTTGATTTCCAAAATACGCGGCGTCAATTCTTCGCAGATATAGTTGTACCAGCGTTCCTGCATTTCAATACGCGGCCGTTCCGGACCGTGGTTGTCCCAGCTTTCCGGGTCAATGCTGTCGGCCGTAAAAATCTGCAGTTTACCGGCGTCGATCCAAGGCGCCGCTATGTTGCACATGTTGCGGTCTTCCCAGTCATAAAAACGTCCGCTCTGGCAAGGGAAGATAATAATGGGCCGGCCCGCGTGGCCATAGGCCTTAAATTCCATAAACCGGTCAAGATAACGACTGTATTCCTTATAATAGCGGATCTGCATGGCAGTTCCCTCCTACTTATAAAAAAATCGCTTATTCAGGTCAAGAAACCCCACCATTGCGTGCATCGGCCCGCTGGATGAAGTTTTGAATACCCAGTAATACGCAAGCGCCAATGCCTCCCGCAGGTAACACGGCAGCACGCTGCGCCACGGCGTGGACGCGGGCAACGAAGTGACGGTCGTAAAGCCGGCAAGTTTTGCATAACGCCCGGCGCGATAGCAATGGAATGCATTGGACACATAGGCGATGGGGGTATTTTCGTCCAAACCGTATTGCCGCATCAATTCCAGAGAAAACGCAAAATTCTCTTCCGTAGAGGTTGACGCATTTTCAGCCACAACACGGTCCGAATCAAGACCTTTCTGAATCAGATAGTCCCGCATTGCCTGTCCTTCCGGCACCCATTCATCACGGCCCTGACCGCCGCTGGTCACCACCAGTACATCCGGGTGTTCCACTGCATAGGCATAAGCTTTGTCCAGCCTATATCGCAACAGCGTACTGGGTTTGTCACGCCGAAGCCCGGCCCCCAGCACAATGATGGCCTTTTCCTGCCCGGTAGGCGGATTGGCATACCCGCTTACAGCAACGAAGCCGACAAGCAGCGTATACACAACTCCCCCAACAACGAGAATCCACCAGACAAAACGGCCAATTCCTGGCGAATGGAACCAGGCATGCAGCGGTTTGTGCCAAATGACATAGCATGTCAGCATTGCTGCCAGCAGCCAGACCACCAGATTGCCCATATTAAAGTTGCTGGTCAGGGCCAATCCTATGGAATACACGACCAGCGCCACCGCCAGAATGGTCAGAAGCGTCATAGGCATTTTATTTGCGAATTTCATCGTACACACCACAGCCTGCCGCACAGAACGGAACATCCAGGCAGCGGCAAACCGTATCCGCAATGGTAGCGAAGCTATAGCGCGTATGCAGATTGACGCCTTCCCGGATTTCATCGCCGCAGATCAGGAACGGCACATACTCTCGTGTATGGTCGGTCGTCTTGGTGTAGCTGGGATCGCAGCCATGATCAGCCGTAACCATCAGCACATCTCCGGGCCGCATTTTGGCGCGGAAAGCCGGCAGCCAGTCATTGAACTCCGCAGCCGCCGCAGCATACCCTGTAACATCCCGACGGTGACCGTACAGCATATCAAAATCCACGAGGTTGACGAATGCCAGACCTTCAAAATCCCGGTCGGCCAGTTCCAGCGTAACCTGCAGCCCCTCGGTATTGCCGCTGGTGCGGATGGTTTCTCCCACACCTTTGCCTGCAAAAATATCGTGGATTTTTCCCACTCCGATGGTTGCTTTTCCGGCTGCCTGCAGCGCATCCAGCATCGTATCCTGCGGCGGTACAAGGCTGTAATCATGCCGGCGCGAGGTACGGGTAAAGTTTGCAGCGCAATCGCCCACAAACGGGCGTGCAATCACGCGGCCAACACCGTATTTCCCTACCAGCAGTTCCCGGGCCTGCTCACAAATCTCATAAAGCTTCTCCACAGGCACAAGGGCTTCATTGGCCGCGATCTGGAACACACTGTCTGCCGAGGTATATACAATGAGCGCCCCCGTTTTGGCATGCTCCTCACCATAATCGCGGATCACTTCTGTGCCGGAGTAAGGTTTATTGCACAATACCTTGTAACCGGTTTTGGCCGTGAAGGCATCCAACAGTTCCTGCGGGAATCCATTGGGGAAAGTGGGCAGCGGTTCAGCACTCAGCAGGCCTGCAATTTCCCAATGGCCGATGGTGGTATCTTTGCCGGCACTGGCTTCCCGCAGGCGGGCATAGCTGGCAACGGGATGTGCCGAAGGAGTACCGCAGGTAACCCCATCCAGATTGAAAAGCCCCAGCTCTGCCAGATGCGCCCCTCTAAAATTTGGATGCCCGGCAATCGCGGCCAGGGTATTGGTTCCGGCATCGCCGAACTGCGCCGCATCGGGTTCTGCCCCTACGCCGAAACTGTCCAGCACGATGAGAAATACTCGTTTTGCCATAATGTTATTCTCCTGTCTGAAAAATAGGAAAGGCTACAATACGCCATTGTTATCTTACATTATAACCGAAACGCTCGGAAATGTAAAATGTTTCATCCTTTTTTCTGATGAGGCAGATATTTTGCGAACAACATCCGTAAAATGCAAGTAAAAAGATACAAGGGGCTTGTCTAGGAAAGCAATTTTGTAGTATAATAATGTCGTATAGTGTTTATGATAAGAGAATCCATGGAGGAAGAAGTATATGCGTAAAACAAAAATCGTTTGTACCATGGGCCCGTCCACCGATAAGCCCGGCATTCTGCGTCAGTTGCTGGAAAACGGTATGGATGTTGCCCGTTTTAATTTTTCTCACGGTGATTACGAGGAGCACAAAGGCCGTCTGGATGCACTGCGCGCCCTGACCGCCGAGATGGATCTGCCGGTTGCCGCCATGTTGGACACCAAAGGCCCGGAAATCCGTCTGGGTGTGTTTGCCAACGGCACCGAGACCTTGGTTGCCGGCCAGAAATTCACCCTGACCACCCGAGAAATCGATGGCACCAACGAGATTTGTTCTGTTACCTACAAAGACCTTGCCCATGATGTGCAGCCCGGCGGCCGCATCATGCTGGATGACGGCCTGATTGAACTGTCTATTGATTCCGTTGAGGATACCGAGATTCACTGCACCGTGCAGAACGACGGCGTCATCAAGACCAAAAAGGGTGTCAACGTCCCTGGCGTCCATCTTTCCATGCCCTATATGAGCCAGCGCGACCGCAATGATATCCTCTTTGGCATTGAGCAGGGCTTTGATCTGATTTCTGCCAGCTTCACCCGCAACGCGCAGGACATCATGGAAATTCGCCATCTGCTGAATGAACATGACTGCACCATGCGCATCATCGCCAAGATCGAGAACCAGGAAGGCATTGACAACATCGACGAGATCCTGACGGTAGCCGACGGCATTATGGTCGCCCGCGGCGATATGGGTGTTGAAATCGACTTTGCCGAAATTCCCGCCATTCAGAAGCACCTGATCGACCGCGCTATGAGCGCCGGCAAGATCTGCATCACGGCCACCCAGATGCTGGATTCCATGATCGTCAACCCGCGCCCCACCCGTGCCGAGATCACCGACGTTGCCAACGCCATCTACGACGGTACCGGCGCAGTAATGCTTTCCGGTGAGACCGCTGCCGGCAAATACCCCGTGGAAGCCCTGAAAGCCATGGCTACCATTGCGGAAACCACCGAGGCGGACTCCAGCTTCGACAGCCTGGTCCATCACGCCGGCACCCACGACTCTCATCTGACCATCGGTGCAGCCGTAGGTCATGCCGCCTGCACCACCGCCGCCGATATCGGCGCATCCGCGATCATCTCTGCTTCCAAGTCCGGCGAAACCGCTCGTCTGCTGAGCCGTTTCCGTCCCGACACTCAGATCATTGCCTGCGTACTGGATGAGCGCACCCGCCGTCAGATGAACATTTACCGCGGTGTCACTCCTCTTCTGATGGATTACGCGAATTCTACCGATGAACTGATCTCGATGTCTGTGGCCGCTGCCGAGAAGGCCGACCTGATTCATTCCGGTGACCTCGTTGTTGTGACGGCCGGTGTTCCCGTTGGCGTTTCCGGCACCACCAACATGATCAAGATTCACCTGGTTGGCAATACGCTGCTGGCCGGTGTTGGCATTGGCCAGCATAACGCCAAAGGTGAAGTCTGTGTTTGCCGCAGCGCCGCGGAAGCCGCCAAAAAGTTCAAGCCCGGCCAGATTCTGGTTGTGCCGTTCACGACCAACTCTGCCCTGCCCTTCATGCGCGATGCTGCCGGCATCATTACCGAGGAAGCCGGCACCAACAGCCACTCTGCCATTGTCGGTCTGACGCTGGACAAAGCCGTGATCGTCGGCGCCACCAATGCAACCCGCACCCTGAAAGACGGCATGATGATCTCGATGGATTGCTCGCGCGGTGTTGTGCAGGTCATGCCGGACTAAGGAAAACATTATGGAACGAATTGCCAGTTTTTGTGTTGATCATACCAAATTGCTGCCCGGGATGTACCTTTCCCGTCAGGACGGTCCGAATGGAGAAATTCGGACTTGGGATATCCGTATGAAGCGGCCCAATCAGGGACAATATCTCTCCCCCGCCGCTGCGCACACCCTGGAACATCTCTTTGCCACCTACGCACGCAACAGCAAATACAGCAGCGGTGTTGTGTATGTCGGTCCCATGGGCTGCCTGACCGGCTTCTACCTGCTGACAACCGGCCTGACTGATGCCGAAGCGCTGGACCTTGTGCGCGATGCTTTTGCTTGGATGGCGGAATTCGACGGGGAGATCCCCGGTGCCTCCGCGGTTGAATGCGGCAATTACCTGATGATGGACCCCATCGCTGCCCGTGCCGAAGCGGCTGCCATGCTGCCGGTACTGAACGCGTTGGATTCTGATCATCTGCGTTACGATTGATTTACCGTTTCTGCGAAATTGTGCAGATTCGCAAATCGTTACGCAACACAACTAAATAAAATAACGCTCCTTTCTTGTGAGATGCCATGTTGCAAACATGGTTTTCCAGAAAGGAGCGTTTTCTATTTTATAAATTTATAAATCGGACCTGCGTTTTTTCAGATCAGCGCAGCGGTAATCAGCGCCATCTTGTAGACTTCCTCAGCGTTGCAGCCACGGGACAGATCGTTGATGGGAGCGTTCAAACCCTGCAGGATGGGGCCATAGGCCTCAAAACCACCCAGACGCTGGGCAATCTTGTAGCCAATGTTGCCGGCGTTGATGTTCGGGAAAATGAAGGTATTGGCGTAGCCAGCCACCTTGGAACCCGGTGCCTTGAGCTGACCGACCTCCGGTGCAACCGCAGCGTCAAACTGCAGCTCACCATCAACCTTCAGTTCCGGATGTGCTTCCTGCACGCGGACGGTAGCATTGCGCATCTTGTCGACGGTCTCGCCCTTGCCGGAGCCCTTGGTGGAGTAGGACAGCAGTGCGACGCGGGGATCGATACCGAAGATCTCGGCGGTATGTGCCGTCTCCACGGTAGACTCCACGATCTCATCCTCGCAGGGATCGATGTTGATGGCACAGTCACCCATGGCGATGCTCTCATCACCGCGCATCAGAATGAAGCAGGAGCTGACCGACTTGATGCCGGGCTTGCATTTGATCAGCTGCAGCGCGGGGCGAACCGTATCAGCGGTAGAATAAGTGGCGCCACCCAGCAGGCAATCCGCCTTGCCCATCTTGACAAGCATGGTGCCGAAATAGTTGGACTTGGAAAGCGCCGCACGGCACTGTTCCTCAGTCATTTTGCCCTTGCGCAGCTCAACCATCTTGGCAACCATTTCATCAAAACCTTCGTAAGAAGCAGGGTCCAAAATTTCTGCGCCGGTAATATCAAAGCCACCCTCAGCTGCCGCCTTGTTGACAGCCTCCGGCTCGCCCAGCAGAATCACGCGCAGTGTCTTACCCGCCAGCAAACGGCTGGCAGCAGACAGAATACGCGCGTCGGTGCCTTCGGTAAACACGATGGACTTGGACTCTGCGCGCAGCTTGGCTTCAAAATTTTCAAAAATGGACATACAAAAAACTACCTCCATATCTTTTAACGCAGAAATATTGACTTAATATCCTCTGCTTGACACTTACAGAATTATTATAACATTGTTTTTGTTATTTGCAAAGAATCTGCGCGTTTTCGCTACAGATTGCGCAAGAAATATGCGCTACCGCAAGATATCTCACAAAGTTAATAAAATGTCAAATATGGATTGGTATTTTTTTGTCAATTCCGACATGGCGGTTCGTAACCGTATGCTTGATAAAACGCAGCAATATCCGTGTCATTTCGTACCACCACAGCCTGCAGCAGGCGCCCGGTTTTTGAGTCCAAAAATCCGATCATCGTTTCTCCTGTACAGATGCTGCTTTGGGTTGCAATATCGGCCGCTGTCATGCCCGCCGGGGGCGTCAACGAGCTTTTCTCCTTTCCTTTTTTTCCATGCTTAAACCACATGACGCCCACCTCCAAGCCAGAATACCAAGGCAATCTGTACCGCAAGAATCAAAGGCATTCCCACGACAAAATACCAGTGTTTGGTTTTATGATGGCAAAGATACATGCCCAACAACGCGCCAAGGCTCCCGCCCAGCAGTGCAGCGGCAAACAATGTATGTTCCGGTATCCGCCAACGATGTTTTTGGGCGCGGCGTTTATCTGCTGCCATGAAACCGAAAGCTATCAAGTTGATGACAGCCAGATACAAATACAATACTTTCATAGCCGCATTATACCGCACCGGGTACCGCTTGTCCAGCTGCATTCACGGGGTCTCCAACTGAATTTCCCTGTAATTGGGGATGCCCGCCAGAAAATCCTCCTCACTGATGAGTCCATAACGCTGGTGCGTTTCCATAGAGGTTGCAGGCATACCGTCAGGGTCCAGATAGGTGCCAATCTGTACCTGTTCTTCAAATACGACAAAAAGACAATCCTCTCCCTGTCCTTGGATGGAAACAGGTTCCTCCGTTGCATTGGCAATATATTGCAGCGAAATTTCCTGCACGGCACCGCTTTCCAGGTCCAGCACGTACCGCCTGACTACCGGGTCATTTTCCCGGAATTCACACACGGTCAGCAAAATCTCACCCTGCAACATTCGGCATTCCAAATTAATGTTCAGTTCCTCTTGACACTGGGTAATTTCCTGCGGCCATTGGACTGCGAGTTCACCTTGCTGCCCATCCGCCATAATCCAGTGCAACGGCCCCGGCTCCCCACAATCCATCCAGTACAGACGGTCCTGATTCCAGTACAATGTTCGCCCCGTTGTCCCGTGGAGACTCGTCCAGCTGTCCAGTTCATGCTCTTCCCCGTTATCTATGGAGCAGAAACTCACCCGGAAATCGCCAGTTACCCGATCCATTTCCGCATCATAGGCTGCGAGCTTTTCCTGCACCTCTTCCTCCGGCATTTCGCTGGTCACGACCGTCTGCGGAACTTCTTCCTGCTCACTCCAGTCATACCACCACAGTACCAGATTTCGCCCGCTCACCCCCAGCATTTGCGGAGCTGCATATTCCTTTTTGCTCCACAGGGTTTCCAGGGATCCACCGGTCAGAGGCAGACGGCTGACCGTAAACTGTACGCCATCTTCATAAGATTCACAAGCCAAATACAGGTAAGCATCATCCGCACAAAGAAGATGCCAGATTGCGTATTTCTCCATCATGCGGCCCAGTTCCTGCCGGTTACCTCCATCGTCGTCCATCCGCCAGATAGAATAGGAAGTTTCGTCCTTTAGGCTGTATGCCAAGGAACCATCCTTCAGCAGAAATATCTCACTGTAGGATGTATTCTCGGGCAAGCAGGCAGCACAGGCGTCATTGGCATGGGTGCACCCCGGCTCAGCACACAGAGGACGGTTCTGACCGGTGGCATAGTCCAGGAAGCAGGTTTCTTTTCCCCAGTTGGTATGGTAAAGTCCCTCCGGTGTTTCGCTGGTGAGGGCATACAGATCTCCCCCATCAACAGAGGCTGTCTCCGGTGTTCCCTGAGATGGTTCGCACTCTTGCTTTTGCGCGCAGCCACTGGCAAAGATCAGCAAGCACAACACGGCAAGGCACATCCGTTTTTTCATAGTCCTTCACTCCTTTTTCCTTATGAAGTAAACTCATTTGCCAACGGTTCCGCTTGGGAAACCGCCCCCAAAAGAAAGCGTCCTGTTTCCCGACGGCAGAACAGACTCAACTGCCCCGCCTGGGACCATGCCCAAGCCTCTCCCTCCTACCGGAAGTCAACCTGCCAGTCCGGCAGATTGTTCACCTGCAAATACGCCTGGTAAGCGGAAAGATAAGGTTCCATGTCGTTCAGGACAGTATCCGCCGTCACGATATACGAAACCACCATCTCTGTATCTTCCTGCCAGCAGGCGTAAACCGAACAGTAGCCAGAAGCTCCCTTCTGCGGGATCAGGTAGGTGGCACTTGCAAATCCGTTTTCCGTTTTACTTGTAGCTTGCGATACCGGCTGTTCCAAAATCCATTGTGCCCGCTGTGCCACAAGATCCGGTAGCACACCGGCTTGTGCCAGTGCTTCGGTTCGGGACAGCAAATTCTGCTGGACTTGTTGCACATCTCCAGGCAGTTCCAGCGCAGACTGCGTTACAAAACGGTTGCGGTACAGGGCATAGACCAGCGGATTCTCCTGTCCCTCGGCACTCAACATACCCGGTTGCTCCGGGCGCAGAGTTCCCTGCCGCGCCAATTGGATATTGCTCCAGTGATTGTAGAATAACGGCAACCCAAGCGAGAGCAAGCAGAGCAATATCACCGCCACCAGCATAATACTTCTGTACATTTTCACACGCATGGTTCTGCCTCCTCCCAAGGAATCCAAACTGTGGTGCCTTTTCCCACTTCACTTTCCATCCGAAGGGTTGTTCCGTGGGCTTGGGCGATGTGCTCACAGATTGTCAGCCCCAGACCATTACCTCCATTTTGCCTGGACCGGCTTTTATCCAACCGGTAAAATGGCTCACGAAGTTTTTCCAGTTCCTCTGCCGGGATGCCAGGGCCGGTATCCGTCACGCCCAGGCATAGCACACCGTCCCGTCGGTCGCACCACAAACGGATGTTTCCACCTTGTGTATCGGCAGCCGCCGCATTCAGGACCAGGTTGCGCAGCAGTGTACCCAGCAAAGAACGGTTGGCCCGCAGGGTGGGGTCCAGCCCCTCTACCGTAAGACGCCCGGCAAGGTCCGGCAGACTTCGAATCACGTCGCCCCAAACCATACTCAACTGTATCGGTTCCCGGGTTATGCCGCCCTGTTCCAGGCCAAAAAGCTGCAGCAATTCCTGGCCCAAGGTTTCCAGGCGGCTCGCCTCCTGGAAGATGTACCCGGCCGCGCGGTGGCGCTTGTCTGCCGTCTGCTCCCCCTTGCGCAGCAGATCCGCGTACCCTAAAATGGCTGTCATGGGGGTTTTCAGTTCGTGTGTAAAGGCAGCCACAAACCGTTTTTGCCTGGCTGATTCCTCCTCCAGTGCCTGCATCTGGCTGATCAGGGTATTGGCCATATGATTGAAGGCCTGCCCCAGCTGTTCCAGTTCGTCTCCGCTGTGGATATCTGCCCGGGCGGACTGTTCTCCGGAAGAAAGGGCCCTACTGGCCAATTCCAGCTGGTGTAAGGGCCGCGTCAGCAGCCGGGCCATCAGCGCAGCCGCCGCCCCGGCCAGCAGCAGAGCAACTCCTTCCAGTGTCAGGTGTTGACGGACCTGTCGGTCCCGCTCTGCAAACTGGGCAGTTACATCATAGACATTGACGAGCCACATTGTACGGGACAACCCGCGCAGCGGCGTGGTAAGTAACTGGTACTTTGTTGCCCCGGTATCCACATAGAACACCCGGTCTTCGCCGGTTGTTACTGCCTGTTGCTGTTCCCGGTACGGGATATCCAAAGGCATGGTGGAATACAACACAGTACCATTCTCACCCATTACGGTGAAAAGCTGCCCTTCTTCCCCCAGCGTACGCTGTTCCTGCTCGTAAATGCACAGGCGAGTATAGATTTCGTTGGCACTGTCGCCTTGCACATCGGTCAGCTCGTTTTCCAACGCATAGCGCTGCCGCATCTGAGCAGAACTGTTGGTGCGGACTGCCGTGTCAAGCGCTTCCAGAAAATTCTGGTGTATGGACCAGGTACCTCCCAGCGACAATGCCACGCACAGCGGCAGAACGATTGCCAGCGTCAGTTTGTGTGCAAATTTCATGGTTCAGCCTCCAGCAAGTATCCAATCTTGGGAATAGCCCGGATTTGAGTGGTCCATCCCAGCTTTTTTCGCAAACGGCAGATGTGAATGTCCAGAGTACGGGGCGCCGCATCGCTATCCATGCCCCAGACTCGCTCCAACAGCACATCCCTGTATAGCGCCACACCCCGGTTATATACCAGCACCATAAGAAGATCGAACTCGCGTGGGGTCAATTTGACCGGAACGCCGCCCTTTTGTACCGTACGGGTCTCAGGTTGAATCTCAACGCCCCATATACAAAGCGTCTGATGCCGCCGGCCGGTATGGCGCATCAATCCCTCCACGCGAGCCAGAAGCTCCTCCGTCGCAAAGGGTTTTGTAATGTAATCATAGGCTCCGGCCCGCAGTCCTCGCACTCTGTCCTCCACCGATGTTTTGGCGGTCAGAAAGATTACCGGCGTTCCCGTAGGGGCGATATAGTCCATCAGCGTAAAGCCGTCCACCCCGGGCAGCATTACGTCCAGCAGGATCAGATCAAAATTTCGGCTTTCGATAAGATCTGCTGCCGCCTCCCCGCTGTATGCCTTGCAGCAATCGTACCCAAAGGGTTCCAGAGTCATCTCAATCAAATCCGCAATGGCCTTTTCATCATCCACAATCAATACAGGGTTCATGATCTTTCTCCTTTGCCTTGTGTGCTTCTTATTATACTGTACAAGATTTCCAAACTGTTGCCAACGGTATGCCACTGCAAAAAAGACGACCCCCGTGCTTGTAGGCACAGGAGCCGGGTATATTTACCTATAAAAAATACCCCAGACGAACCACTAGGGTTCGTCTGGGGTACGTATGGTGGAGCTGACGGGAGTCGAACCCGTGTCCGAAAAGAAATCGGTTAGAGTATCTCCGGGCGCAGTGTGTTTATTAGATTTCCCTTGGCGCGGGCGAACACACACGCGCTACGCCTTGGTAGCTTCATAAATGCATGACGGGCCGCAAAGCTTAAGCCCGTGCACGTTCAGTACCTAATCGACGCCCTGACCCCACGCGGTACTAACGCAGGCAGGACGGTCGCGCCTAATTAGGCAGCGACGGCAACAGGATAATTGTTGTCAGTTAATTTTAATTGGTACTTTTATCGTGGTGCACCGCCACGGCCCGCTGCTCACGCCTCTCTCTCCCCGTCGAAACCATTACAGCCCCATGTTTCGGTGGGAAGAACCCCACCGGGAAAGCTAAAGCAAACAGCTTTTATCGCTGCGTTTTCAAAGCGCGGTCAATGTCCCGCTTGGCATCACGCGCCGCAGCAGTTGCGCGCTTATCGTACAGTTTTTTACCTTTGCAAAGTCCCAGTTCCAGCTTTACGCGACCATGTTTGAAGTAAATGGAAAGAGGAACCAAGGTATATCCCTGCAACTTGATCTGTTGACCCAAACGACGGATTTCCGTCTTGTGTGCCAGCAAACGGCGCGGACGACGCGGGTCTTTGTTGAAGATGTTTCCCTGTTCGTAGGGGCTGATGTGCATTCCCTTTACGATCAATTCCCCATCGTCAATATCGGCCCACGAGTCCTTTAAATTTACCCCACCGGCACGCAGACTCTTGACTTCGGTGCCCACCAGTTCAATGCCGGTTTCCAGCGCCTCGATCACAAAGTATTCATGGCGTGCCTCGCGGTTTTGGGCAACAATCTTTTTGCCGGATTTATCCTCTGCCACAAAGCACACCTCCTTTACGTGTAGTGGCTTCTGATTATAGCGCAGTTATGTGAAAAAGTCAAGCGAACCCTGTCACAGATCGCCGCGCCCCTGCATAGCTCGATACAGGGTGGTTTCGTCGGCATATTCCAGGCTGGAACCAACCGGCAAGCCGTACGCCAGACGGGTTGTGCGGATTCCCAGGGGTTTGATAAGCTTTGCCAGATACATAGCCGTAGCTTCGCCTTCCACCGTCGGGCTGGTGGCCATAATGACCTCCTTGACGGTTTCGTTGAGACGTGCCAGCAGTTCTTTTACGCAAAGCTGATCTGCCCCGATACCGTCCATCGGCGAAATCAGACCATGAAGCACATGATACAAACCATTGTATTCATGGGTCCGCTCAATGGACTTGATGTCCCGCGGGCTTTCTACTACACAGATGACACTGCGATCCCTTTTGGGGGACGAGCAAATCTTGCAGACCTCCCCCGCCGTGTAATCCTGACAGATACGGCAACGATGCAGATCTTTTTTGGCGTGTTCGATAGCCTTGGCAAGTTCCATCGCCTGCTCATTGGACATCGACATTACTTCATAAGCCATCCGCGTGGCGCCTTTACGGCCAATCCCAGGAAAGCGCGCAAACTGATCAACCAGATTTTCCAGCGGTTCAACGTTTTGCGGCATCATGTTTCCTCTTAGCCCAGACCGGGAATGTTCATTCCGCCGGTCAGCTTGCCCATTTCTTCCTCGGAATCCTTATCGACAGCCGCCACAGCGCTGTTCACAGCCGCAGCAATCAGGTCTTCGAGCATCTCGATATCCTCCGGGTCCACGGCCTCGGGCTTGATCTTGACAGCCGTGATCTCGTGCTTGCCGGTCATGGTAACCGTAACCATCTCACCGCTGGCAGTACCGGTGTATTCTTTTGCCTCCAGTTCCTCCTGCTTGGCGCGGATCTCGTCCTGCATTTTCTGAACCTGACGCATCATGGCATTGGGATCGGGACGGCCGTAGCCTTTGGGCAGTCTTGCTTTCATAGGTAAAATCCTCCAATATTATTTATCTTCAATCTGAACATCCACGCCCAACGCCTGCATATTCTGCAGTGTCTGGTCGATGGACATCTGCGGGTTTCCGTTTTCTTCCGTTTTGGGCGCCTCGTAAGGGCCGATGCTGCAACGAATCTTTGTTACCCGGTAAATCGTTTCCTTCAGCTTTTTGCTTACTTCACGGTTGTTGCGGATGTAATCCCGGAAAGCATCGCTGCATTCAAAGAGCACATGTTTTCCGTCGTAGTATGCGCGGGTTCCGCGCAAGAAGGAAATCATCATGCCGTCCGTTTCCTCAAGATCTGCCAGAACCAGAGCCCATTGCGGGAAAGGTTCCAGCGGTCCCGCCTCCTGCTGCTGAGCAGTACGGCGCGGCGTTGGTTTGGGAGTCTGAGCTTCCGGTGCCACAGGCTGCGGCACTGTCGCCGCAGGACGAAGCTCTGGCTGCAAAAATTCCGGTTCTTCCTCGGGAGGCGGTACTTCCTCCATCGGCGGTTCCGAAACTTTTTGCTGTACAGTAGGCGGCGGTGCACTGGGCTTAGCACTTTGCACCGGCGGTGCAGAGGTAAAAGCCGAGGGGGTCGCCGCGGCAAAAGGCTGCGGCGCAGCAGGCTGGGCCGGTTGTACCGGGGCTGCCTGTACCACGGTAGCCGTCTGCGGCTGGGTCAGCGAGAATACCGCCAGTTCCAGCTCGATCCGCTGGTCGGTGCCACGGCTCATTTTTTCCAGCGCCTGCCCAAAAGAGTTGATGGCCCGGATTGCCTCCCCCTGGGGAAAGTCCTTGCGCTGTGCATACGCGGCTTCTTCTTCCGGCGAAGTACCGGTCAGAAGATCAGTGCCGCCCGGCAAAGCGCAGAGCATCAGATTTCGATAATGCCCGGCCAGCTCCATGCACAGGCGGCGCATATCCACGCTTTGCTGGCGCAGTTCTGCAATCTTGCCAAGCGCTGCAACGGAATCTTTGGCGGCGATGGCATCGCTGATTTCAAAAAGATAGCCGCGGTCGGTAACACCGGCCATACGGCGCACCAAGGCTTCATCTACATGGTTATCCACGCCCGCACACGTGTCGAGAATCGACAACGCATCACGCATGGCACCATCTGCCAGACGACCGATCAGTTGTGCCGCACCGGGTTCCAGTTCAATCTTTTCCTGCCCGGCAACATAGGTCAGGCGTCCTGCGATATCCTGCGCGGTAATACGCGCAAAATCATACCGCTGACAGCGGCTCAGAATCGTGACCGGAACTTTTTGGACTTCCGTAGTTGCCAGAATAAAGATCACATGTTCCGGCGGTTCTTCCATCGTCTTCAGCAGTGCGTTGAAGGCCTGCGTGGAGAGCATGTGCACCTCGTCGATGATGTATACCTTGTAACGGCATACAGACGGCAGGTAGGCCACTTCATCACGAAGATCCCGGATATCATCTACACCGTTGTTGGATGCGGCGTCCATTTCTATGATATCCATGATGGAACCGCTGTCGATTCCCTTACAGATTTCACATTCACAGCAGGGATCGGGGCTGGTGTGGTCCAGACAGTTGACGGCCTTGGCAAATATTTTAGCACAAGTCGTCTTGCCGGTACCGCGGGTTCCGGTAAACAGGTAGGCGTGGCCGATGCGCCCGGCCGCGATCTGGTTTTGCAGCGCCGTCACAATGGGCTGCTGCCCTACCACATCGGCAAACCGCTGCGGGCGCCATTTGCGATACAACGCGCGGTACATAGGCACACCTCCCCGTAAAATCAGAAAAAGCGGGCAGAGCACGCGGCTGCGCTGCTTTGCGTACAGATGCAGGCTTGCCGCAGCACTGGACGAGCGCCGCTTAATGCTGCTCGGTTCCCCGCCTGACATGGTTCACGGGCCGCCCACGCACGGGGCCCACATCTGTACGCAAAACAGCGCAATTCAGCCCTGTCCGCAAAAGCTATTATACAATATTGTGCACACAATTGCAAGAGATGATTTTGTATGGATTTCATCGCCGCAGATAGTAGGTGCCTTCCGGCGCACGGCACAGTGTCACACGGAAAATTTCATCCAGAATTTTCTGGTCAAACAAGTTTGCCGGGGCATCAAAGGCCGCCAGCTTTCCATCCGCCAAAACTGCCACGCGGTCACTGTATTGCAATGCCTGCGCCAGGTCGTGCAGAACAAGCAGCACCGTTTTTCCCTGGTTTGCCAGCGTGCGCAGCAATTCCAGCAGTTCAAACTGGGCTGCCACATCCAGGTAGGTGGTGGGTTCGTCCAACAAGATAGCGTCGCCCCCCTGGGCCAGCGCCATAGCAAGGTATACACGCTGGCGCTCACCGCCCGAAAGCTCGCGCAAATCCCGGTCGGCCCACCGTGCCACGCCGGTAGCCTGCATTGCCTCTTCCACCGCCTTACGGTCTTTGGTTGTCATCTGGCGTGAAAGGCCAAGATACGGAAATCGTCCGTGGCTAACAAGTCCTCGCACCGTGATTTCCGGAATATTGCGCACCTGCGGCATAAACGCAGCGGTACGGGCAAACTCCTTACGTTCATAGTCTTGGATCGACCGCCCCTGCAGAAGGATTTGCCCGCCCAGCAGCGGCAACTGCCGCGCAATGGCTTTTAGCAGTGTTGTTTTTCCGCAGCCGTTGGTGCCTACCAGGGTTGTGATCTGTCCATCCTGCGCTGTAAAACTGACATTTTGCAAGATCGGGACAGCATCATAGCCGACCGCCGCCTGTTGCAGTTCAAACATAGATACGCCCCCTTTTTCGATGGAGCAGCAAGCTCAGGAAGAACGGGCCGCCAATGAGAGAAAGCAGAATTCCCACCGGCAGTTCAAACGGCGCAAAGAGCAGGCGTGCAGCAATGTCACATACCACTACAAACGCCGCGCCAAGCAAGGCCGATGCCAGCACAAGAATCCGGTGGTCTGTTCCCACAAGGCGACGCGCAATATGGGGTGCCAGCAGGCCGACAAAACTCAGCAGGCCCGCAAAGCTGACCGCCGACCCAGCCAGCAATGCCGCCGCCAGAATTCCAAGAAACCGTGTGCGCGTAACGTGAAGACCAAGGCCGGCAGCACTTTCCTCTCCCAGGCACAGCACGTTCAAGTCCACCGTCAAAAAGAGGGCCAGCAGAATGCCCAGCACAAAGTATTGAAACGCCGCCGCCAGCATGCTCATCGTGACGCCGGACAATCCCCCTGTCAGAAATCCCGGTGAGCTGGCCACAATTTCAGGCCAAAGCAGTTTTAATGTATTGATGCCTGCCGTCAGCATACCACTGACAGCAAGGCCCGCCAGCACCAGCGTTGTCCGGGAGAGGCCAGCCCGCCAGGCCAGCAGATACACAAGCATAGAACAGCCGAGGGCGCCCAGAAATGATGCGAACTGCATCGCCCCGGGCACGGTAGGCGCCACAACCATGGCGAAAAGTGCGAAAAAGCCGGCACCCGCATTGACACCGATGACATTGGGACTGGCCATTGCGTTGTTGAGCACTGCTTGCAGCAAAACGCCTGCCACAGCCAGGGCCGCGCCCGAAAACAGGCCGCCCAACATACGCGGGAGCCGCACATAGGCGATCACGCGCCAGACAGGGTCTTGCTCGCCCCGGGTACACAGTGCCTGCCAGAGTTGGGCCAATGAATAGGGCTGACTGCCCAGGCACAGTGCCGCCACCGCCGATACGATGACAGCCAGCACCAAAATGCCCAGCACAACCGGCACCGTCGCCGTTCGTTTTTTTACGCTCTTCATGGATTCACCCCTGCCAACCACGCGCCGACGGGTCCAGACGCCCCGTCGCTGTATAAAGCAATGCATTGCAGATGGCAGCCGCTACCGTACTGCCGCCTTTACGGCCCATTGCCGCAATACAAGGTATGTTTTGTTCTGTGCAGGCCGCAAACAACCGTTCTTTGCTTTCTTCCACATTGACAAAACCGACCGGTACTGCAATCACAAGTGCCGGCTGAAGCAGATGCTGCTGCATCAAATCGCAGATTTCCAACAAGGCCGTAGGCGCGTTGCCGATAGCAAAAATAGCCCCCGGGCACACCTCCGCCGCATGGCGCATGGCCGCCACCGCGCGGGTCGTTCCTGCCCGTTTGGCAGCTTCCGCAACCGCTGCATCCGAAATAAAGCATTGCGCCGAAGTACCAAGCGCTGCAAGGGAGGGCTTGCTGATTCCTGCCAGCGCCATATTGGTATCCGTCACAATCGCCGCGCCATTTTGCAGCGCTTGACTGCCTTTTTCTACGGCATCCGGTGTAAAGCGTAAATTCCGCGCATAGTCAAAGTCCGCTGTTGTATGAATCACCCGCCGGACGACAGCTGCATTTTCCGGTGCGACAACAATTCCGCGCTGTTTCAGTTCTTCTTCTATGATCTGCATGCTGGTACGCTCAATATCGGCCGGAAGTATATGTTTTGCGGTCATCGATATTCCTCCATCATGCGATAAATTGCTTGCATATCCAGTGCCTCCCGCACGCCATCGGCCAGTCTGTCAAACTGGCGCTGCTGGTAAGCCGCATGGCTGACCGGCGCTGCCTGCTGAAGTCTCAGCCCTTTGCGGGTGCATAACCAGTCTGCCAGTTTCACCGTCAGTTCCCCCGTATCAAACAATCCATGCAGATACGTACCATACACAAGATTTCGGCAGCATCCATCCTGTGCGCCATCCAACAGCTTACAAAACGGTACACCTTCGACTTGTGTACGACCCATATGAATTTCATATCCGTCCAGTCGTGCCCCGGCAAAAGGTCCCGATTCTGTCACAGCCTGTACCCGGATACGTGTTTTTTCCGCCGTGAAAACCGTTTTCACCGGCAGCAGTTCCAAACCACGCAGCGTACGGCCGGGCACACCGCCCTCTGTACCGTCCGGGTCACACAGCGTCTGTCCCAGCATCTGATAACCGCCACAAATGCCCAGAACGGGTGTATCAGAGGCGCTCGCTTTGAGGATTGCCGCTTCCAGCCCGTTCTGGCGCAGCCACAAAAGATCTTCCACCGTATTCTTCGTACCCGGAAGAATGATGAGATCGGGGCGCCCCAACGCAGATGCTTCGCTTACATAGCGGACACCCAGCGCCGGATGACTTTCCAGCGGCGTAAAATCCGTGAAATTGGAAATTCTGGGCAATCGGATGACCGCGATATCAATGGGCTTATGGACAGATGCCGTTCCCAGGCAGGGCGCAAGGGAATCTTCATCATCAACGTCCACCTCAAGATAGGGCACCACACCCAGCACCGGCAGATGGGTTCTCTCTTCCAACATGGAAAGACCCGGCCGTAAAATAGCGGGATCGCCGCGGAACTTATTGATGACAAGCCCGCCGATGCGGGCACGTTCTTCCTCCTCGAGCAGCGCCACCGTACCGTAAAGCTGCGCAAAAACACCGCCGCGGTCAATATCCCCCGCCAGAAGCACCGGCGCGTTGACAAGTCTGGCCAGCCCCATGTTGACGATATCATCTGCTTTAAGATTGATTTCTGCCGGGCTGCCGGCGCCTTCTATCACAAGGACATCATATTCTTCCGCAAGACTTTGATACGCGGCAAGAATTTCGGGAACCAGCTGCTTTTTGTAACGGAAATACTCTGCCGCCGGCATCTGACCGCGCACTTCTCCCCGAACGATGACCTGGCTGCCGGTATCGCTGCAGGGCTTCAGAAGAATCGGATTCATACGCACATCCGGCTCAATCCCTGCCGCCTGCGCCTGTACTACCTGGGCACGGCCCATTTCCAAGCCGTCACGGGTAACGTAACTGTTCAGCGCCATATTCTGGCTTTTGAACGGCGCCACGCGCAGACCATCCTGTGCAAAAATACGGCAGAGTGCCGTACAAAGGAGGCTTTTCCCTGCGCCCGACATCGTCCCCTGAACCATAATGCATCGTGCACGGTTTGTGTTGCTCATGACAGAATCTCCTCAAGTGCCGCCAGAAATCGGCGGTTTTCCTCTTCGGTCCGGATGGCTGTCCGATACCAGGTATCATCCAATCCCAGGTAGTTTCCGCAGCTTCGCAGCAGTATCCCGCGTGTGCGCAAAGGCTCCAGCAACGGCGTTGCACATTGAAACAGCAGATAGTTTGCCTCTCCCGGAATCACACGCAATCCCAGTGTGCGCAGTCCCTGCGTCATGTGCGGGCGCTGCGCCTGAATCAGCGTTCGAACACGCTGTACATAGTCATCCTCCAGCAAAGCCGCGCAGCCTGCTGCCTGTGCCAGACTGCTGACAGCCCAGGGTGAACCCGCTGCACGCAGTTTTTCAAGCATTGCTTTGTCTGCACAGAGGGCATACCCCAATCGTACGCCAGCCATCGCATACATTTTGGTAAATGCTTTCAGAATCACAAGATTCGGATACGCCCCCAATAACGGCACAAGGGTATGGGCGGCCGGGTCATCCAGAAAATCACCGAAACATTCATCCACGACCAGCACTGCGCCTACTTCGGCGCAGCGGTCCAAGATTCTGCGCAAAAGCGGCATTGCGGTTGTGCGGCCGGTGGGATTGTTCGGCTCACACAGAAAGACCATCTCCGTCTGCGGCGTTATTTCCTGCAGGAAGTCTTCTCCCACCGTGAATCCGGATTCCGATGAAAGAAGGCTGTGCACGATCTGGCAATTCACACTGCGCAGCGCCGCTTCGTATTCGGCAAAAGCCGGTGCGGGCAACAGTGCTTTTTGAGGGTGAAGCGCTGCTGCCAGGCGCCAGATCAGATCCGCAGCACCGTTGCCGCAAAGAATCCAGTCGGGCGAAACTTCTTCTTTGTTCGCAATTTTCCGGCACAAGGTGCGGCACAGCAGGTCCGGGTACCGGTCTGCGTCGGCCGCCGCA
>OGWU01000414.1_pt1 | contig 28979 bp, 27 predicted proteins | sample 1576071 | NCBI WGS metagenome assembly OGWU01 (sample SAMEA3541582, study PRJEB24748) | human gut metagenome | biome: human gut; feature: human-associated habitat; material: faeces | place: China | collected 2012
CGTCACCGTCTCCAGGCCGCAGCAGAGCTGGTCTCGCGCGGCGACAGGGACGAGGCGCTGGACTTCCTGAACGCTGCGCAGGAACGCCTTGACGAGCACAGAGAGGTGCGCTGGTGCCGGCCGCCGGTGCTGGACGCGGTGTTTTCATCCTACTTTTTACAGGCGCAGCGTCAGGATATCCGCATTGAGGCTGATATAACGCTGCCGGATGCGCTGCCGGTGGACGAGGGTGAGCTCGCCGTAGTGCTGGCAAACGCGCTGGAAAATGCCATCAACGCAAATCTTGCGCTGCCTCCAGAAGATCGGGTGATACGCTGCCGCGTAGTCTGCGTACCCTCGCTGATGCTGGAGATAGCCAATCCCTGCACCGGCGACGTTGCCTTTGACGACAGCGGGCTCCCCGTATCCGCCCGCGAAGGGCACGGTCTGGGCGTGCAGTCCATATCGGCCTTCTGTCAAAGGCACGGCGCCGTCTGCGAATTTGATTTGAGCGATGGCTGGTTCTGCCTGCGTCTTGTCATATGAGTCCATTGGCAAAATAAGCCTCCCGCGGATACATGCTCCACGGGGGGCTTATTTCATATCAGCGTGCTAAACCGCTGCGGCAGCTATGTACCTTACCTCGATCGAGTGCCCTTCCGCCACGCGGCAGCGGCGGGTGAAGCTCATAGTTCGTACGGTACTCATCTTCTTGACCATCTGGCCGCCGACGCTGCCGGCCTGGCGGCTCGTGAGGTCGCCGTTGTAGCCCTGCTTCAGATTCACGCCGACCTCCTTTGCCGTTTTTTCACCTCAAAGCTTCTGCTTCAAGCCCCTTTGGACAGTTCCTTTGTATCCACTTCCCTTTCTGGGCTTTCGTCGATCTCTCCTATGAAACGGTAAAATATCTTTATGCTCTGTCTGTAGCTCTGTTTATGGCTTGTCACGCGTTTGCCTTCGGGCAGGAGCTTCGGGCCTATCTCGATGCGCTCTATGAAGGTGTGGAGGATGTCCCGGTCTAGCTTCTCGATATGCGTGTACTTCTTCGCAAGCTCGAAGAACTCCGTGTAGGCGTCCCTCACTTTGTCCGATTCCAGGCGTCCGGATTTAAGCTCTGCCGACCTTCGGTTCAGCTCCTTCATCTCGTCCGAGAGCTTCCTTGCCATGCTCTCTAGCTGCTCGTCGCTCAGGATACCGGAGGCGTTGTCGCGGTACATCCGCTCCAGCATTCGGCCCGAGTTTTCAAGCTGCTTTTCGATGAGCCGCAGCTGCTTCGGCACGTCCGCCTCACCGGAGAGCTCGCGGGCGCGCTCGACTGCCTGGCGCGTGATCTCCTCCGTCTCCTCCCTACTGAAACTTATCAGCTTTTCCAGGTCTCGCCGGACTATCTCCACTAGGTCGTCATAGCGTATTCTAGCGCCCGCCTCACAGCGGTGCGTCGAGCGTGATGAGAGGTTGTTGCACACGAGATACCAGTATTTCTCCCGTTCGCCCTTGTAAACAGAGCCGCCGGAGCACATCGCCGCGCCGCAGCTCGCGCAGTAGGCCACGCCGCCGAAGATGCTGTGGCGGAAGGACGGGTTTGCGGCGTTGGACTTCGTGTTCTCACTGAGATAGTGCTCTGCGAGCTCGAACTGCTCAGGGCTTACGAGTGCCTCGTGTGTGTTCTCGGTGACGAACCAGTCCTCCTCCGGCACGGGCAGCTTCTTCTTCGACTTGACGCTGACCTTGCGGCTGCGGCCCAGAATCGTGTGGCCCAGGTAGACGCGGTTGCGCAGGATTCGCTTCACGGTGGTATAGTTCCAGGCGTCCGAGACGTGGGCCGCGCCGCGCTCCGTGAACTCGTCGCGACACTCCACGCGGTATTTAAGCGGGGGCATTACCCCCTCCATCGTCAGCCTTGCGGCTATTGAGCGCGTGGACTCCCCTGCCGCCGCCAGGGCGAAGATGCGCTGCACCACCGGCGCGGTGTTCTCGTCGGGTACGAGCTGGTCAGTGGTGTTGCGGGCCTTTTTATAGCCATACGGCGGGCAGGCGGCGTATTTGCCGTTCCTGCGCTTGTTGTCGAGCACCGCCCGGACCTTGCGCGAGGTATCGCGTAGGTAGACGTCGTTCATGGCGAACTGGAACGGGGCCATCATGTTGTCGCCAGTGGAGTCGAAATTGTCCTGCGGCGCTATATAGCGGATGCCGTTCTCGGGGAAAAATCGCTCGGCGTAGTAGCTCGACTCGGACATATCCCTGCCGAGCCGGGACAGGTCCTTGGTGACTACCGTATTTGCCTGGCCGGTACTCAGGTGCCGGAGCATGGCCTGGAATCCAGGCCGGTCAAAGTTGCCTCCTGAGAAGCCGTCGTCCACGAACTCGCGGACTATGATAATACCGCGGCTGCGGCAGTAGCTCTCGACTATCTCCCTTTGGTTCATTATACTTGTAGACTCGCCGCGCTTTTTCTCCTCATCTGAGAGCCGGTAATAGGTGTCGGCAAGTCTGAGCTGGGTCCCCAACAGCTTTCCTCCTTTCCGAATAGGGACCGCCCGTACATGGTGATATTATACCACCGGCCTGTCCGGGCGGTCAAAGCTGTGGATCATGCCAGCAGAGGCAACGATTTCCTCAACCACGGCCTGTTTGGCAGTCCTGTGTCCCGTGAACACCCGCTCGACGACGTAAATCGCACCGCCGAACTCATGCAGGCAGCTGTCCTCATACACGGTGTTTGCGGGATTGGCTACATTTCTTGGCCTTCTCGCCGCGCTGTGCTGCATATGCTTCACCTCCATGCTTCAAGTGTTCCCGTTTTTGCTGTCAGGTAGTACTCTCCTACTCAGACATAGCGATTCAGATTTACTGTTTGCCCGCCGTATTTGCCACGCGTCCCGGCGGTTAGGGGATACAGCGAGCCGCCTCTGGCGAGGCTGTCATAGCTCCACGGCATCGGACTAACCGTACACCGCAGGGCTGCCCCCAAGTCCTCGGGAGCGCGTGAGCAAGTACCTTTATCCTCCGCGCTTTCATTGCAAAGCGGCTTGCCAAAGCCGTTTTTGGGGCCGCGTTCATCGCTCAGGCTCACGCCGTCATCGCGCCGCGCCCCACGTCGCTGACCGTCTCCGGTCACGCAGGTTCTGTGCTCGCTGTACCGTGTATTTAGTTGTCCAAGGCTGTCAAAATAAGTGCCTCTATAAATACCGGTTTTTAGCCCGTTTTTTTAACGGTCTTTCCTGTCGAACCTTGGCGTTCACAAAAATTTAATATTTAGTTGCCCGAATTCGCTTTGCTGCACGCTTTATGGAGTTGTAAACGGCAGCGACGCTCACACCATCCTCACCAGCAATATCTGCAAGCTCGCGCCCGCAGGCAAAGCGCCGCCAGAGCCTGCTGAACTGTGTGTCCGTAAGCAGCGAGCGAATATGCGTGACCAAATCGTCTCTCGTCTGCTGCTTGGTAGCCTTGAGTTCACCAGATAAACACTCGTTCAATTCTCTATCGCTCATAAAATAGGCGGCAGACAAAGAAAGCCGCCTATCGCTGTATGCGCGATCCCGGCGCTCGGACTCTTTGTAATCAGCGTCAGACCAGTCCTTCCACTTCCGGAATTCCTCCTCGCTCTCGAAGTCTGCTTGTGTGAGGCGCACATCCTTGCCTGTTGCGCTGCGGCATACGATGGCCTCGGTGTCCGTTTTATTAGTCATGTAGTCACTGTTGACGAGCATATGCAAATACCTCCTTTGCTTTTGAGTTGAATATCAAAAAGCAAAGGAGGTGCCCGTTGAAGTGTAAAGACGCAGGTAGCATTGTTTCCGCCTAAATCGTCTAGGAGACTGATGGGCTCAACTTTACCGGTGTGAATCATAATGTATGTTGTGTTTATGTGTCCGATTTTGAGTGTTATTGCGATTTAACCATAGATTTAGGGCGATTATGATTTATTCTGTCAATGGCCAAATTGAAACAGGACCTGGAGAAAAAACTTCAGATCCTGTTGACAGGTAAGCGAACAAGTACGCTGCTTTATGGTAATTTGCAGTAGTGAAGATATGTAATTATCGAGAGCAAAGATGCTTGTTGCTTTTGTTCTCTTGTCTGCTGCATGAAATGAGTAATCAAAACCATTTACACGGAATCCGCAGGAAAATACTATTGTTGATTTCAAACCCCAGTCTTTCGTAAAAACTCACTCTCTCGGGGGTAGTCTCAAGGGACCATTCCGAATCAGGAAAAACTTTCACACATTTTCTTACCAATTCAGAGCCTATGCCTCGTCCTTGGTATTCTGGCAATACTGCTAAATCTAAAATGACCGATCTAAACATGGTATCGCTCAGTGCCCTTACATATTTAGCCATTTTTCTCACCCCAATCAGAAACATCAAGGTGGAGTGTATAAGCGGCTTCTTACTGTTTGCCGCCATTTCTGTTGTGATTTCTTTAGACCCATCCGACCAACCAACGGCAGTAAACAACGTAAACAGCTTATCGCAGGGTAAACACTTATTTGTCAGATATGAAATGCTCATTTCTTTAGGTCCCCATTTCTTCCAATTCCTTCATCAGTACATTTACAAATAATATAACGGCAGAAGACTGACGACCTCATTTGCTCCTTTTGCATTTTCCCTGAAAGTATAAGATAATGGCCAGAGCACAGCAACGGCTGCGGCCCTAAGCGGAACGGATCAGGCCGAAAGAGCAAGCATCGTAGAAAAAAGGCGCAGACAACACAGTGGCTGTCCGCGCCTTTCCGCTTTAATTCCGTTTATCCGGTCGATATGTGTCTCATTATTCTGCGCTTCGAACTTCTGGACAACGCATCTCTACTCTCTTATCAGTCTTACTCCATCAATTTGCAGCGTCGTTCCTCCGGGCGAATCCACATAAAAGCCGACATCCACACTTCCTGTCAGGTTCAGGCCGCTTACCTCATAACGCCTCCACTCATTGCTCTGCGCTATATTGCAGTATGTGGGCTGGCTGCCTGCGCAGGTTATTTCCGCTCTGGCGGTCGTTGGCGCAGTATTGAAGCATCTTGCCCAAAACTCGAGTCGGTAAGTGCCTTGGCCTACGTTGTTAACCTGATGTATGCTCTGCTGATACGCGGAGCTAAGATAGAAATACGCTCTCTGTTCACCTTCTTTGGCCGTCTCAGGCGGGTTCATACCTATGCCTTTGTCTACACCATACGCCTGGGTTTGACCATCAGGATGCCATTCTGTCCAATTACTGCTCTCCCATGTCGGACGCTCGAAGCCTCCGTTGTCAAGTAGATTGACCTCAACTCCTGGCTCCGCAGCAGAGTCGTTAGTGACTTCGAGCTTGTCCAGATTCACGTACCCGCTGTTGCCAGTGTCAAACACAAAGGCGATGGTGTTCTGTCCGGCATTCAGCTGGACATCACCCTCCCAGTTCTGCCACAAGTTCCAATCAGTGCCGGGACTGCTCAGAGAAGCGGTTTCGCTATATGTCCCATTCACATACACGTTGAGCGTCTTTTCCGTCCCGTTGCCGTTGGCATAGCGCAGGGTCATATCGTATGTCCCGCTCGTCGGCACAGTAACGTTCCGGAATTCAACGCTGCTGCCTACCTGCTCTATTCCCGCAGCAAAGCCTGAGCCGGAATAGTACCAGTGGTTGGTTGCGCGGGCAGGGCCGTTGTGCAGCGCCGCAGACTCGGCTTCATACGCGGCAACATCCGGCAAGAACGGAACATAGATGTTGTCAATGTTGACATAGCCTGTGTCTCCGCTTTCCGAGTCAAACTCCAGCTTTATGCTGTTTGCTCCGGCTGCAAGCGGCAGATCCTCCGTTATGGTAGCCCAGCTGTCCCAGTTGCTTGTCTGGGCAAAGTCCACCTGCCTGATAAAAGTGCCATTGACATAAATGCTCAGGCTGGCTGCCGAGGCGCCTCCGTTTGAGTATCTTATATCAACAGGGTACTGTCCGGCAGTTTTGCCGTTTACACGGAATGTCACCGCAGCGCCGTCAGCTTCAAACTTGTCGGCAAAGCCGGTGCCGGTATAACCGGTGTGGTTGTTGTTTGAACCGGCCATGCCGTCGGTGCTGTCTCCGGAAAGCGACGCATCCTCTGCCTCATATCTCATTCCATCAGCGCTCTGAGGCACCGAGCCCGTGGCGGTGATGTTTCTGGAAACGCCGGCATCGACCTTTACGTATGTCACGTCGCCGTATATGTCCTTTCCGACAGCATATCCCTCCGACGCCGCACTGCGCAGAGCGTCAAGGCCATCGTACTTCGTCAGTCCGCTTCCTCCCGAGGTCACGGACGATGCCGCGGAACCATGCAGTTTCAGGATATATGAGGCATAGCTCGAATCATACGTACCTTCAGCGGAACCGAGCGAAACCGTTATCCCGCTCGTGCCGTTATCCCTGGCGCTGATGCTCTGCTTGAAAAACACACCATCTTCGTAATCATAGCTCGAGCCGTCGTCGTCATAGAGCAGGAACTGCGACTGAACGCTATCCGGGAAAATGTCGATCTCGAGTTCTGTTATGCTCTCTTCATCCACATAGTCGAGAACCTTCTGAGTAGGAATGATCGCGCCTTCTTTTATGAACAGAGGCACATCTGTCCAGCTTTCACCGTTGACCGCGTAGGCGATATACTGTCCGCCCTGGTATTCGAGTCCGGTAAAATAGTCTATCCAGGTTCCTGCGGGCAGGTATATCCACTTCGTTGTTTCATATCTTTCAGTTACTGGCGACACGAGCAGCCAGTCGCCAAACATCCATGCGTCGCTGTAATTTGCCACATTGGGGTCGTCGGGATAGTCAAACAGCAGGGGCTTTACAAGCCCGACTCCTTTTTCAAGAGCTTTATACTCGTAAGAGTATATGTATGGCATCATACTATACCGCAGCTGGATGACAGCCTTTGCGTTTTCTTCGGCGGTTGAGCCGTAATACCATGGCTGCCGCTGGTGATTGAAATTGCCGTGCACTCTGAATACCGGAGAGAATGCCGCGAGCTGGAGCCAGCGTGTGTAAAGCTCAGGGCTTGGGTTCTCGATAGTGCCTGTATTCTGGTTAAAGCCTCCTCCGTCTGAGCCCCACTTCATCTGCCCGTTGTTTATCGTCGACAGCATGATCGCCTTCTGGTCGTTGAGTCCGTTTGTCCACCAGATATTCTCGTCAATGGCAAACTGAGTTCCGACATCTCCAGACCAGATCGTCGTAGCATATCTCTGAGTGCCCGGATAGTAATTGCGGGCTGTCTGCCAGACGCGGACATCGTCGTTGGTATACCCTCTCTGGCCCTCATAAATCGCCTGAGACAGATGCAGGGTGGTGTAATTTCCGAACCAGTAATTTGCCGAACCCGAGGCTACGGTATCCGTCTCGTCATTCCACCATCCGACTACCGCCGCCCGGCGGCGCGCGGCACGGCGCAGATTTGGGCGGAGGTACAGAGTGAATCTTAATAAGATTCACGTTTCCCGGAAAATCGCTTGCGTGAATCTTGTTAAGATACCTTTGGCCGCAATACAACAGAAAGTGAATCATGCTATGATTCACTTTTTCTGCGGCGGATTTCCAGTGAATCATGCTATGATTCACTTTGCAGGTCTTGCCCGGCAAAACCCGCCCCTTGTGCATTGGTCAGCAGATAACGGATGACGTTGATTTTGGGAATCTTGTAGGCGTTGCCCAGTTTGAGGGATCCGATTTCCCCTTCTCCCAGCAGATCATACGCCGCATGACGACTGATGCCCAACATAGTTTGCAGTTGCCGGACTGTCACCACGTCGGGATAGTCGGCAAACAGCAGGCCATAGCAAGCTTTCAGCTCTTTTTCCGGGATGAGGCGTTTCGCAGACATGCGACCCTCATAGAATGAAAATGTACGAATTGGATAATCATAGAAAAATCTCCTTTCTGTAGTGCTTTGCGAACATTCTATTGAACTTTCGCAAATTTGATAAATATATTATAGTTCGCAAAAATGCGAACGTCAATATATTTCGCAAATTTGTTACAATTTTCTTGTAAAACGGGGACAGGTAGGGTACAATGAATACAAAAAGACGCGCCCACGGGAAATCCGTGGACGCGATAACGGCTTGGGGAGGAGCAAAACCGTGACGACCGGCGAGAAAATTAAACGGATACGCCGCCATCGGCAGATGACGCAGAAGGAACTGGGCGAAAAGATCGGATTGGGCGCAGGCGGCGCCAACCGTATCGCCCAGTATGAGATGGGGTACCGGATTCCCAAAAAGCCGCTGCTGGAGAAGATGGCTGAAGTACTGAACGTATCCGCGATGGCCTTGTCAGAAGGCGGAAACGGTGCAGCTGCCGATATGATGGAACAACTGTTCTGGCTGGATGAGGAAGTGCCCGGCATCATCAATCTGGTCCGTACACAGCGGTCAGAAACCCGGTACAATGCCAACCAGGATTTTTCGCTGCACTATGATGACAACGATGACTGGCCGCCGGACAGCCCTGTGGCCATGTGGTTCAATTCGACGATCTTGAACGATTTCCTTAAAGATTGGGCGGAAGTGCAGCGAAAGCTTCGCCAGGGGGAGATTAGCGAAAAGGAATACTTTGAGTGGAAGATCTGCTGGCCGGAAAGTGCGGACCTGGCTGGATTGTGAGAAACCAAGGCGGCAGTGGAGGAAGAGTGATACGGCAAAGGGGAAACGAATGAAAAAGGGGAAAACCAACGAACCGTTTGAATTAAAAAAATTACGTGCGGAAGTGTGTTTGCGACAGCATAAGAAGCCAGTATGGATTCTAATGGGCGCTGTTTTTTTAGTGTTGGTGTACTTAAATTATTCTACGATTGTAACGATAGTAAATTGGGTGCACGGTAGAAGATAGCCTGTGGCTAAAATTCCAGTATTATCCGGCGGGAAGTTGAACCCTAGCCCGCAAGTCCACTTCTGTCCTGTCTTGTCCATAAAAATCTGCAACAGTCAAAATCTTTCTTTGATTTTTATTGAGTTAGATGTTATACTTGACAAAGTAGGAGGAGTGTGCTATGGCTGATGAAATCTTTACTGTTGCTCAAACAGCACAGTATCTTCAAGTGTGCGAAAAAACAGTACGAAGGCTAATTAGTTCAGATAAATTGATTGCTTCTCGTGTTGGTGCTGGAAATCGCTCTCTTAGGATTAAAAAATCTGATATTGACGATTATTTAGCAAAACATGTAAATACAACGAAAGGAGCTGCTGTCAATGAGTGAAGAATTGATTCAAAAAAACCTGGTAGAAGCTCCCGAAAAGATGGGCGACTGGAATTTCTATAATATTGGCGCAACAACGCTTAAAGCTTTGAAAGGCGCTAAAATTATTCCAGACAAGGATTATGATGAATTTGAAGCTAAAAAACCAGATGCACTTATCGTAAAGAAACCATTGGTAATTGCAGCAATCGAATATAAAGTACCTTCCCAGTTGCGCACTGAAAAGCAGATTGAGAAGGCTATTTCTCAGGAACTCGGAACCGCACAGGCTCTGCAGGCTAAAGTATATATCATTACCGACGGTAAGAAGAGCATATGGGTAAATCCTGCAAATGGGCACGAAATTTTGCAGGAGGATGGAAGCAAAATTACCCTAAATTTTGATAAAACCAGTGCAGAGTGTATTCTTCTGATTAACAAGATCAGAGCATCTATCAACGCAACGAATGATACCTTGAAAGCCGCCGCCTCGGTAGATCCGCTGCCGTTAGCCGAAAAAATATGGCAAGACTTGTGGGCTGTATCAGGCGCTACACCAGAGAACTGTCTTTATACTTTCGTTGAGATATTTATATTTAAGTACCTCAGCGATTTGGGAGTACTTAAAGGTATGTACTCCTTTTATGACCTCTTGAGTAAGTATTCAGGAAATAATGAGAATGAAGTTCTTGAGTTTTACGCTTCTACCATTCGTGTAAAGATTAAAGAACTATTTCCTGGCAATCCTAAAGATAAAACCACCATTATCAATGGCACAATATTTGTTTCCAAAGACGATAAAGCTGTATCTGGATACGCAACGGTATTCCACAAAATTTTGAAGCGTTTCAACGATTTTGGTACACTTGAAAACATAGATTATGATTTCAAGAGCAAACTCTTTGAAACATTCTTGAAGGAATCTATAAGCAAGAAAAACTGGGGGCAGTATTTTACTCCATTAAAGGTTGTTCGAGCTATTGTCAATATGGCAGACATTGAACCTGGAATGAAAATATGTGACCCAGCTTGCGGCGCCGGAAAATTTTTACTTGAGCCTATTTTGCATAATCTGAATAGATTATATGTAGTAGGTGCGGATGAAGATGGAAATGAGAAATTGCTGCCTCAGATTTCTCTTTCTGGGTTCGATAAAGGCTTTGATAAGGATGAACAGAAGACAATTATTCTTGCAAAGGCAAATATGCTGATATATATGTCCAGTATGATTAAAGAACATCCCGGGCTGACAAAGCAATTTGCAGAACTGTTCAACAACACCTTTACGCTACAGACTAACTCTATCCTCGGCACATTAGCAAAACCAATTACAGAGGAATATGATTTAATCCTTACAAACCCGCCATATGTTATGAGTGGCAGTAGTAATTTGAAGGAAGAAATTTCTAAGGACGATACCCTAAAAAAATATTTCTCCATAAGTGCCATGGGCATTGAAGGCTTATTTATGGAGTGGATTGTCCGTGCTCTGAAGCCTGGAAAAAAGGCTTTTATTGTTGTCCCCGATGGCATTATGAATCGAAGCAACGATAAAAAGCTGCGAGACTTTATTCTCGAACAGTGTAATATAGATGCGGTTATTTCTCTGCCATTGAATACTTTTTTCACCACCAATAAGAAAACCTATATTCTTGCCCTGACGAAGAAAGTTGCCGTGAATGTTGGTGGAGTTGCTACTTTGCCAAAACAGACGACTCCGGTTTTTACCTACCTTTGCTCTGAGATTGGTGAGACCCGAGATGTTTATCGCTTTGATATTGATCAAAACGATTTGGAGATTGCCTCCGACCTGTTCAATATGTTCAAGGGAGCCAAAGCTAAGTTCAAAACAGATGATAAGCGTTGTAAAATCGTTGACATAGAGAGTTTTTATAACGGTACTCATTGGTCTGTTGATCGTTGGTGGACCAGAGAGGAAAAAATCGCTCTCGGCATAGAAGACAATATTGAAACAGTATCTTTGGAAGATTATATTGGTATGGTCAGTGATACTGCCTCTACTCTTATGGAATTTGATGAGCCATTGCGCGAACTTGTAAAAAAAAAATCCGCAATAGTAAGTTCCGTTGAAGTATCACTGAACGATAAAACCCTGTTCGATTTATCAATCGGCAAAAGACTTTTGCGAAAGGATTATATTGAGGCAAGTGGCAGGATCCCGGCATATAGTTCAAATGTTTTCTGTCCATTTGTCTACACCTCCTACAGTAATGTGGAAGATTTTAGCGTTCCATATGTGCTTTGGGGAATTGATGGTACTTTTGAATTCAATGTTATGCCAATAGGCGAGAAATTTGCGTATACTGATCACTGCGGCGTAATCAAAATCAAAAACCCCAAAATCAATCCCTATTATCTTGCGTACACATTGGAAGAGAACAAGCACAAATATGGATTTGACCGTGGGTTAAGAGCATCATTGTCAAACATGAAATCAGTAAAAGTTAGTATTCCGGTTGATGCCTCTGGGGAATTTGATGAGAGTGTCCAAGCCAGCATTGCTGATTCTATGTTGGGTATGCGTCAAATACGAAACAATCTTTCAGAAAAGCGGACAAACATTGCTGACATTAAAGTCGTTTTGGAAGACGAGAATTATAAGTATAGTTATTTCCCATTGACAGATATTCTCGAGCCAATAAAAGGTCTCTCAAAATACACAAAGAAATATGGAAATCTTCATGGGGGACCATATCCTGTTTATTCTGCATCAAGCAAAAAAGCATTAACTTATATTGATACTTTTGATTATGATGGCAAATATATGACATGGTCTACAAATGGATTTGCTGGTACAATTTTAGTCTTAGATGGAAAGTTTTCTATCAATGGTGATCGTGGTGTTTTAATTCCAAAAGACGACCGAACCGACATTGACCTTGATTATATGAAGTTCACATTAGAGCCTCTTTTCCGTGATTTGGCGAAAGGACGCAAAGGTGATAATGGCGAAGATGAGTTCACAAAATTATATCCATCTATGCTGAAGGATATTATGGTGCCTATTCCAGTTGACGAGCATGGGAGCATTGATCTGTATGCACAGAAAGAGATCGCTGCTAAGTATCTGGCCATTGAGCAGAGCAAGGATGAAGTGATTTCAAAATTGGATGCATTGATTCAGCAAAAAATAGAATTATAGCAATATGATGAGGCAGCCAGGTATGTGATACCTGGCTGCCATTCTATGTAAACACCGCCGGATAACTGGCAGTGCGGTGGACGGGTCGATAAGGTACAATAAGTTTTGCAAATCTCTGGTAGAATGAAGTTACGACACTAACCATTCGAAAGAAGACAACAAACCATGGCCGAGAAGATTGTACAACTATCAAAAGCTATAAGATAAAAGACACACAGCGTTTTGCCCCAAGACCGGCGCGAAGTCCGTCGGCAGGCGATACACAGAATCAGGCGGGAAAGAGGCAGTTCCCCAAAGTGCAAATCAAGGTTTTTTCCGTGGCTTTCTGGGCTTTGGTGCCACTGCGGCAATCATAGCGTAGTGAGTCCCGCTCTTCCTCGTGATCCTGTTATACTCATCCGAAACCAGATAATCCAGCAGCCATGTTTTCGGAACCATGAACCGTGGGCGGCGCTGGATAGTGCGCAGGCGACCCTCGGTGCACCAGCGGGAGACGGTGTGGGGCGTGTAGCCGGTGAAGCGGGCGATCTGCTCTACGGTCAGTACGTCGGGGGCATCGGCCAGCTGGTGTTCCAGATGGCGGCGGAGGAGCAGTCGACTGACAATCTCGTAGTCGAGGGTACGGGTCAGGGATACAGCGGGTGGTTTGCGCTGGGGATAGTTCTTGTACCACCCACTGGGAGGAGCATAATGCTCCGGTTCGGTTAGACGGCGGCGCAGGTAGGCAGCCACGTCCGCCTTGGCGATCTTGTAGCAGCGGGTGCGCTTGTCGGTATGGGTGCAGGGCACCAGCCCGCTCTGCAGCAGGTAGAGCGAAGTGCGGGTACCGATGTGGCAGGCTTGGCGGAAGTCGTTGCGGCTCATGGGATCGGGATAGGGCGCCAGCAGCGTGTCGATTTCCTTTGCCAGCCGGTCCTGTGTAATGGTTTGTTCGTTCATGGTCGGATTCTCCTTTGATGAAATTTGGACCCGGAGAAACCGTATCTGTACGACAAGATTTTTGAATTTAAGGGTGATTTTCTCGCCTGCGGGGAAATTTTGCGCCGGGACAAAGCGGCCAGAACCTGCCCCGGCTGGCCAGATGCTGTGCCGGTTATCTTGCACGGCATCTTGCATTTTTCCCGGAAGGCGTTGCTTTTCGCCCCAAAGGGCGGTACTATACTTTTACTTGTACCCACGCGGTTTTCTGAGCGAATGTGCCGGGAATCTGCGTGGTGTGGTCAAAATAGACCGGACGAAACGGCCTGTTTTGACCCTGGGGGAGCGCAGACGGCATTCGGGACACAAAACTCGAAATGCGATAGGGCGTTAACAGCGCCGCCAGAGTTCAAATCTCTGATGCTCCGCCAGAAGACACTCCGGAAGCGTTTGCTTCCGGAGTTTTCTTTTATACCTATACCAAGTGTATACAGGAGCCAGGATGGTACAATGTCAAAATATCTATACGAAGATGCCGATCTGATGGTAGAATGGGACTTTGAAAAGAACAGCAAACTGGGACTTTCACCGGAAAAGCTGACCTTTGGGAGCAACAAAAATGCCTGGTGGAAATGTAAAAGGGGGCACGCCTGGCAAGCGGTGATCTGCAAAAGAACGAATGGGAATCAGTGCCCTTTTTGTGCAAACAAAAGAGTTCTGGTTGGATACAATGATCTGCCAACGCTCTTTCCTGATTTGGCAAGGGAGTGGGACAAGGAGAAAAACAAGAAAGTTGAGCTGCTGAGTGTTGTGCCGGGAAAAAATGATTTGGCGACTGTGCGGCCTGATCTGGCACAGGAATGGCACCCTTCCAAAAACGGAAATCTGACACCTGATATGGTCACAGCAGGGTCGGATCTGAGGGTCTGGTGGAGATGTCGTTCTTGTGGCCACGAGTGGCAGACATCAGTGAGTCATCGCGTAAGTGGAACAGGATGCAGCCGCTGTTATCGAGAGAGAAACCGGGAAAATCATCCACTATCCAAAAGGATTTACCAGTATTCGTTAGATGGCACCTTCATACGAGAGTGGAAAAGCATTTCAGAAGCTGGACGAGCTCTGCACATCAGTGCTTCCAATATCACGATGTGTGCTCAAAAAACCAGAAAGCAGGCTGGCGGATTTTGCTGGAAATACGATCCTCCGACCGAAAAAAATAGGACTTTTTAAAAGGACGGCGGCGTAGTCCACCACCCGGCGCAGGTTGTCCCGCACCGGCCAGATCTTGGTGACGGCCAGGGATTACTCCTTCGGCAGCAGGGCATCCCGGATCTGGTCTGTGGCCGCGCGGCAGGGGAGCGCGTCCCCGGGCGGCAGACGGTCCGCCAGAGCGTCCAGTTCTCTCAGAACCAGCCGGTACCGTACCAGACGGTAAGGGGGATCTGCCGGTATCATCGTCACTACCGTCATCCCCGTCACAGGTGAAGCACAACAGCCGGGTGTTGGAGGTGCGCCGGGACTGGTAGTGGATGCCCTGCGGGGCAAACACCGTATAGAAGTGCTCCACCAGTTTGCGGGTAAACTGGTTGGGCTGCACCCCGGTAATGCCCGCAGCGGTCAGCAGTTCGGTTGCGGTGCCTGTCCAGCTGCCGGCGCCAACCGCATTGCCCAGTATGAGATGTGGTACCGGATTCCCCAAAAACCGCTCCTGGAAAAAATGGCCGGAGCGCTGAATGTGTCTGCGATGGCCTTGGCGGAAGGCGGAAACGGCGCGGCCGTTGATGCTTTAGAGCAGTTGTTCTGGTGGAATGAAGAAGTGCCGGGGATTATTCATCTGGTATTTACACAACGTGAGACAACGCAATATAATAAAAATTTGGATTTTTCCTTGCGGTACGATGATAATGACAAGTGGCCGCCTCGCTGTCCAACGGAGATGTGGTTTGACGATACGATCCTGGATGATTTTTTGCGGGATTGGGCTGTGATACAGAAGCGGTTGCAACTTGGGGAAATCACACAGCATGAATATTTTGAATGGAAAATCAGGTGGCCAGAAAACTGAACTCAAAAACTTTACCAAGTACCAGATAGACAGGTGTAAATATGGACCGAATTAAAGTTTGTAGTGATGCGGATATGAGCACTGGTCGTTCTTTGCAACAAGCGGAACAAAAATTGTTGGCGCTTTCATCGAACCCTTCTTGTGAGGATGTAAATGAGGCATTGGAGTTTGCAAACCACAAAGTGTGGGAAAGGGTGACGCCGGAGCGCTTTGCCCAATATCTAGAAAAAGAGCCCGTGCTGGGGGATATACTTTGTCAAAAAGGTGTTGTGAAGAGGTACGATAAAGTGCTGGCTACACACATGAAACAACGAAAAGACAGCGCGGAAGTGTTATTGTCGGGGTATTTGGATGTTCGGTCAAATTTACAAATGTAAATAATCCGGAAGGCTGTTCTTATGAATGGGAAGGAGGAAACATACAGGCAAAATACGATCAAAATTGGGTGGAAGAAAATCTCGACTATCCGACCCTTTTGAACAACTTCATTTACTTGTTTGGATATACTGACCCTGCGTGTGAAAGCCGTTTCCCCGCAGTGAGTTCAGAAATGTCACCCATGGAAAAACTGATGGGGGTGCATGGTGAAAGTGAGTATCGCTTTGGAATAGGTTACCAGCAACGACACAGCATCTTTTTTCTTCAGATGGTGGCATATACAAATTTGTTGGCCAAGCATGGAATTGAGTTAGAAAGCGCATTCCAGTGGTTTTTTGAAACATACCTCAAAGAGGAATTCGGTGTCGAGAATTTTAAGTATGCCAAGTGCTCTTCCGGCGCAACGGTCTTGGAAAAAGTGAAGATGTTGGCGACAGAGATGGAACGCGTATTCAAACAATATACACTGTACTGCCAAGACGGAAAAATTAATCATCCAAAATTGAAAAATGAGTGACTAACAAAAGAAGGAAGGCGCAGAGACGCCTTCCTTCTTTTGTTGATATTAAAAATATGACGATATTATAAATATATGGACAAAAGGAATCTGTGCAAAAGATGGTTGTAACCGGCGTGCTGTATGGATAAAGAAGCCGTGTCCTCCGGCATGGTCAAAGATATCCTGTATCAAGGGATTTTTGGCAGCAATGCGCATTTTGCCAGCCTTTTTGTTCAATGATCCTCTTTTTCCTCAGGAAATAGAATATCCAGAACAAAGCGCTGCTTTTCTGTTTGCAGCGAGAGAAAGCCGCCATATTTTTGGGCGATAAAACGAATGCTTTTGACACCGAAGCCATGGTACTGCTTGTCCTGCTTTGTGGTGACGGGAAGGCCGTCGGTGAAAGAAAGCGTCCCGGTGTAAGGGTTTTCAGAATGGACGGACAGCATCCCCATCTGGTTGCGGATCTTGATTTCAATCTGTCGGTCTGCGGGCGGAAGCGGTCGCACCGCTTCGATGGCATTGTCCAGAATATTGCCCAGCAGGGCATAGGTGTCGGCAGGCGACAGAAGCGACAACGCCGTGCCGTCCACCATATAGTCCAGCTGAATGCCGTTGCTGTTGCACAAAAGATTCTTTTCGGTCAGAATAACGTCTGCAGCTTCGTTACCGGTATTTACCTGGGCGCCGTAAATATTAACGCATTCTGTAAGTTCCTGAATCTCAGATTCGCTGATGCGGGAACGCAGGCGGGAAAGCTGATGCTTGAGATCATGGCATTTGATGTTGATCAGGTCAATGGTTTCCTTGGAAGTTTCCATCTGTTGTTTCTGCTGGTGCAGAACGTGTTTTAAGAGTTGGTTGTCATATTCCAGTTGGCCGCGACGTCCCAGTTCCGCCATGAGAGAAAGCAGGAACAAGCAGCAGATCAGATCGAACAGATCAAAGACAATGCGCAGCTGCACAGGTACAGAGTCTATGTATTCCAAAAACAGGTTCTGGAACAGACTGGTAAACAGGAGCATACCCCCCAATAGCAATACCACGATGGTGCGGTTGAGTTGTCGGGTGTTGCCACTGCGCACCATACGCGTGAAAAAGGCAGCCAACAAAAGGATGCAGAAAATAAATCCCAATGAATAAAAAAACCAATAGGGAAGAAAAGAATTACTTGTCAGTTTCAAGCTATCGGCAATAGCGGTGGCAGCCTTAAACGCAAAATGTTGCCCCACGCAGGCGGCAGTTGCATAAAAGGTGGCCTGCTTCCAGCTGATACGAAAGCAGGCATACAACACACCGATGCCAACCATACAGAATAAAGCATAACGGGTTGTTTCTGTCCAGGCATTGGATGCAAGAGGTAAAAAAGACCACAAAAAGGATACAGCGGCAAATGCAATGACGCTGACGATTGCATAGGGAAGAAAATGTTGGCGGCGTTCCATCCACCAGTAAAACAGTGCGAAGGTGAACAGAAGTTCCAGCAGCAATCCGTGGTCAGTGAACAGTGCCAGCATAGAATTCACCTTTTCCCGATAAGTTGAGCCAATTGTGTCATAAAAGCGGCTTTACGAAGGCGGCTGATCTGCAGGGCCTCACCATTGTCAAGGGTAAGGGTATACGCTTGCACCGTGGAGATGTGATGGGTGTTGACAAGGTAACATTTGTTGCAGCGCAAAAAACCTTTGCCAGCCAGCTGGGTCTCGGTTTCGGATAAGGTGCCGCTGCCGTGAACCACTTCGCTGTCGGTGTGGAACAAGAGCGTATGCCCCTGGACTTCTATATACAAGATGTCCCGCAGGGGAAGCCGTTTGGCGCCGTTTTGTGAGGTGACCAGGATAACTTCGGCAGAGTCTTTAAGAAGGCCCAGCGCACGATCGATTTTCCGTTCCAGGACCGGGGCCTCCACCGGCTTGATCAGATAATCCATGGCGTTTACTTCGTATGCTTCGACGGACGGCTGGAACTACGCCGAAGAAGTGGTTTATCCCTTCGGGTACGGCTTGTCTTATACCACCTTCAGTGAGAAGCTGCTGAGCGCGCAGTGGAACGAATCCGGCGATCAGCTTGTGGTAGAGGTGGAAGTGACCAACACCGGCGATGTGGCCGGCAAGGACAATGTCCAGCTGTATATGCAGGCACCTTACACCGACTATGACAAGGAAAACCTGGTTGAAAAACCCTTTACCTTCATCGGCTGCGCCAAGACCGATAACCTGGAGCCCGGCGCCAAGGAAACCGTGACCATCACGGTGGATCGGGAATTGCTGGCCAGCTATGACTACATCAAAGCGCAGACTTACATTCTGGAGGCAGGCACCTACTACCTGGCCATCGGCAACGATGCCCACGACGCTGTGAACAACGTGCTGGCGGCCATGGGCGCCACCGGTATGACCGATGCACAGGGCAACCCCGTGGCCGGTACCGAAGGCACTACGACTACTTTGGAAATTGCCGAAACCCAGCTGCTCAACGAGGGTGCCAACGGCACCGAGATCACCAACAGGTTCCAGGATTTCAGTGACCTGAACAGCTACCAGCCCGGGACGGTGACCTACCTGTCCCGTCAGGATTGGGAAGGCACCTACCCGAAATCTTACACCGGTATCACCGCTGAAGGGGTAAGCCCCAACGGTGTGGATATGTAATCTGGTTTCACAGCGATGATGCCACCGAAAAAAACACCTATTCCTACGATGTAGGCATGTCCGGCCTGGCGGTGAGTGATTCCCCCTTTGGACCATTCCGATTTGTGGGAAGATACCGCCTTAGCCAATGCCCGGAGGACCAAATCGACTGCTACCCCTCTTCCAAAGGAGAGGCGCGGGATATGAACTTGTTCCAGGATGATGACGGCACCGCCTATATCGTTTATACCAGCGAAAACAACAAGACCTTGTACATCTCCAAACTGAACGATAGCTATACCGGTTTGTCTGCCGACCCAGAACAAGCCGTCTACGGGGTGGATTATATCCGGTTGTTTCCCGGTTCCATGCGGGAAGCCCCCGTACTGATCAAAGGAGAAAACGGCCGATATTACCTGATGTCCTCCAGCACTACAGGATGGATGTCCAACCAGGCCCGAATCTGGTCGGCGGATGAGATCTTTGGAAGCTGGCGAAACGACGGTAACCCTTGTCAAGGGGCCGGGGCCGAAGTTACTTTTGACAGCCAAAGCACCTGCATCTTCCAAACACAGCAGGGGCAATGGATCTACTATGGCGACCGCTGGAACGCGCAGAATCTGGCGGATTCCCGCTATATCTGGCTGCCGGTTAGCTGGCAGAACGATGCACTGACCATCCGGTGGGCCGACAGTTGGGCGCCGGGACAGGTCGACTGCGCTTGAGGAGAGGAGCGAACCAAACGATGAAAGCAACCGTGTTCCATACTGGCTGGACCTGCCGTCACCTGGGAGAACCCGGCCCCGGTACGCCGGTTTCCATCCCCCACGATGCCATGCTGGCAGAGCCCAAAAGCGCCACGGCGCCCGGCGGCACCAATACCGGCTGGTATGAAGGGTTTGATTATCTGTACGAAAAACACTTTACCCCCGACCCCGCCTGGCAGGGAAAAACGCTCTTGCTGGAATTTGAGGGCGTTTATCACAACGCCGAAGTGTGGCTCAACGGGGAAAAACTGGCCTTCCGCCCTTACGGCTACACCAATTTCTATGTGGACCTTACGGGGCGGCTGCTTCCGGGGGATAACTGCCTGGAAGTCATTGCCCGTAACACCGACCAGCCCAACAGCCGGTGGTATTCCGGCGCGGGCATCTACCGGCCGGTGACCCTGTGGGTGGGCGGGGCGCAGCACATCCCCTGCAACGGGGTGCGGGTGACGACCCTGGGCATCCATCCCGCCCGTGTGCAGGTGGCGGTCGCCACCAGCTGCCCCGGAAAGGTATCTGTCCAGGTGCTGGACGGGGATACCGTGCTGGCTGACGCTCAGCTGCTCTCGGACGGCCGGGCGGTGACCGAGCTGGAACTGCCCGGGGCGGAACTCTGGAGCCCGGAACATCCCCGGCTCTATACCTGCCGGGTGCGTTTCGGTGAAGACGAGGAGCGGATTTCCTTCGGCATCCGCACCCTTTCCTGGGGGGACGAGGGCTTTTGCATCAACGGGCAGCGGGTCATTCTGCAGGGGGCTTGCATCCACCATGACAACGGCCTGCTGGGAGCGGTGTGTGACCCCGACGCGGTGGAACGCAAGGTGCGGCTGCTTTTGCAGACCGGGTACAATGCCATCCGCTCGGCCCACAACCCCTGTTCCAAAACGCTGCTGGAAGTCTGCGACCGCCTGGGCGTGCTGGTTATGGACGAGTACATTGACCACTGGTATATCCACAAGACCCAGCACGACTATGTGGATTATTTCATGGACTGGTGGCAGCAGGACCTGAAGGATATGGTGGACAAGGATTACAACCATCCTTCGGTGATCCTGTACTCCACCGGCAACGAGGTCAGCGAGACCGCCCAGCCCCGGGGCATCGAACTCACCGGGCAGATGACCGACTATCTCCATGGGTTGGATGCTACCCGCCCGGTAACCTGCGGCGTCAACATCTTTTTCAATTTCCTCAGTTCTTTGGGGTTCGGTGTCTACAGCGATGAGAAAGCCAAAAAACAGGCCGAAGCCGCGGAAAAAGCCCGGGCGGCGGGCGCGGCACCCCAGAAAGACAAAGCGGTGGGCAGCCAGTTCTTCAACAATCTGGCGGGCCTGCTGGGGGATGAGTTCATGAAGCGGGGGGCCACCCTCCACGGCTGTGACGTCAAAACCCGGGACGCCTTTGCCAGAATGGATATTGCCGGGTACAACTACGGCATCTACCGCTATCGCCGGGACCTGAAAAAATACCCCCACCGGCTGATCCTGGGCAGCGAGACCTTCTGCAACGATGCGTACCGCTTCCGGGAGATGGCCAAGGCGAACCCGCGCATCATCGGCGACTTTGTGTGGGCGGGCATGGACTACCTGGGCGAGGTCATGGTAGGTTCCTGGGAGTACAGCGACTATGCCCCCCGCTTTGACGGCGGGCTGGGCTGGGTGTCGGCAGGTTCGGGGCGCATCGACCTTACCGGCAAGCTGCTCTGCGAAGCGCTGTATACCCAGGTGGCCCTGGAAAAAGAAAAAGGCCCCTTTATCGGGGTCTGCCCGGTGGATCACACGGGGGAAAAGCATTCCCCTTCGGCCTGGAAGATGTCCAATGCCCAGGCCAGCTGGACCTGGCCCGGATGTGAGGGCCGCACCGCCCATGTGGAGGTGTACGCCCGGGCCGCACGGGTCAAACTGCTGCTCAACGGCGAAACGGTGGGGGAAAAATCCCCCAAAAACGATTGCATCGTGCGGTTCCGCTGCCCTTACCGGCCGGGTGTTCTGGAAGCCGTGTCTTATGACGCCGCCGGAAAGGAACTGGGCCGTTCCCGCCTGACCACCGCCGCCGACAGTCTGTGCCTGAAAGCGGAACCGGAACAGTCCACGGTGCGCCCCGGGCACCTGGCCTATGTGCGGCTGCGCTACACCGACGAAGCGGGCATCCTGAAACCCATGGAACGGGGTAAGATCCGGGTGCAGGTGGAGGGCGGCACCCTGCTGGCATTGGGCAACGGCTGCCCCTACAACGACCACGGATATCTGGGCGATACCACCGACACCTATTTCGGCGAGGCGCTGGCCATTGTCCGGGCGGAAAACAGTGAATTTGTATGCTTGCGGGCCCAGGGACAAAACACCGCGACAGAGGTTTCGATTCCCGTTGTGGCACGGAAAGAGGAGGAGTCGGTATGAAAGAGCAATGTCTGCGTCTTTGGGGCGGTTTTTCTCAAAAACATAAGACGGTGGCCCAGTTTATCAAGTTTTACGCTTTTTCTGTGCTGGTTACCGTTTTCCAGTATGTGATGCTGACCTTTTTGCCAACGCTTTTCTTTCGCTTTACGGATTGGTGTACCATTCCCTGCCAGCTGTTTCACCTTTCCTTGGGACCTGTGGATACCTATGTATTCAACTACCCTGTGACAGGCGATGCAACGGGCGGAATGGGATATTTTGCCGCTTTTGCGATTACGCTGTTTTTGGCACAATGTATCAACTTTCCTATGCAGCGCAATGTGACCTTCCATTCCAAGGGTAATGTGTTGTATCAGATTGCCTGGTATGTGGTGGCTTTTGTGCTGATTACGGTGGCTTGTAGTTTTCTGATGGGGTTGTATGTGCCGCTGTGCCGGGCCTATTTCCCACCGGCGATCTATAATGTGCTCATCACCTTTATCAATGGTGGTGTACAGATGGTAATTTATTTCCCGATTTATAAAATTATCTTTCCGGAAGGTCAAACGGTATCATGAAGATCAATAAAAAAATTCTTGTGGGTGTCGTTTCTGCGGCGCTTGTGGTTATTGTGGGTGTTACGGCTGGCTACGGTGCCATCAACTACAGTGGTCCGCTGCGGTATTTGTCTGTCGTCCGCATTCTGTTACAGAATCCGCCGGAAGAACACCAGGGTGGTATTGTGTTTTACGGTGCTTCCAACTTCCGCCTCTGGGATACGATGGAAGAGGATATGGCTTCCTACGGATACCCGGAAGTGGTCAACAATGGGTTCGGCGGCTGCTCGGATGAGGATCTGATCCGATACGCACCGCAACTGTTGTTCCCGTATGAGCCTGAGGTGGTGTTTATTCAGACCGGTTCCAACGACTATGCCTTGAGCGGTTTGGATGCCGAGGAAGTAAAGAAAAACAAAGTGGAAATGTATTCCTACTTTGCGGAGAATCTTCCCGATACCACCTTTATCGTTATGTCGGGGCTTCCGCTTCCCGGTCGTACTGAATATTGGGACAACATCCAAACTGTCAACGCGGTCATAGAAGAATATTGCGCCGAAACAGAAAGATTTTACTATGTTGATTCCAATCCGGCTATGTTAAATGATGACGGGAGTTTTAAACCGGAATATTTTATTGAAGATCAGATTCACCTGAATCAGGAAGGGCATGATGCGTGGACGGTCCTGATGATCCAAGCGCTGGATGAGATCGGCTATCATCAGCAGGAGTCTGTTTCAAAGTAAAGAGTGTCGGTGATATCTAAAATGGTTTGCCCTGAGTGTGCCTTGGCAAAACAGGTATCGGCTGGCATTTCGGTGCGGCGTTTGTGGTACCTGCCTGCTTTTCTCTCATAAGCCTGAAAAAAGGACATTGCTGATTTTTGGCAACGTCCTTTTTTCGTTTCTGTCGTAGTAGTCATCAATAAGTGTGCCATACTTTTCACGCCATTTTGCGCAGAAGGCGATTTATGCCTTGGAAGAAGAAAGTGACGGGGCACAGGATGAGAAATCGAAAACAGAGATGAGTACGACGAGAAGATTCGGCAGGCGGCTACGTCTGCCCTGGCGATCTTGTAGCAGCGGGTGTGCTTGCCGGTATGGATGCAGGGCACCAGCCCGCTCTGGAGCAGGTAGAGCGAGGTGCGGGTGCCGATGTGGCAGGCGATGCGGAAGTCGTTGCGGCTCATGGGATCGGGATAGGGCGCCAGCAGCGCGTCGATCTCCTTTGCCAGCCGGTCTTGCGTAGTGGTTTGTTCGTTCATGATCGGATTCGCCTTTGATGAAATTCGGACCCGGAGAAACCGTATCTGTACGGCAAGATTCTTGAATTTTAAGGCGATTTTCTCGCCTGTGGGGAAATTCTGCTCCGGGACAAACCGGCCAGAACCTGCCCCCCCACGAACTGGATGCTCCGCCGGAAGAAGGCAAGGATGATTCCGGCCTTGCCTTCTTTGTCTTTTCCTGGGGGCTTTTTCTGGAAAGATCTCTGCGCGCCTGTATCCGGGCATCGGTTCACGCCCAAAAGGCAGATATACAGAAGAGAGAGCCGGGCTTATGCCCGACTCCCTTTTTGTGATTTTTGGCGGGATTGCCGCCGGGAAACATTTTTGGACGGGCTCACAGCGAAGCCGGGGACCAGCGCTCCTGCCAGAAAATCTCCACCTTGCCCCGGGGGTGGGCTGCATCGGCGGGGGAAACCTTCAGCGGCAGCCACACGTAATCCGCAATGGAGGTGTTCGCGGTTTCCAGCTGGTTGCCCGCGTACATCTCCTGCCGTTCCTCATCGGTGGCCTGGTACTTTTCCGGTGCATAGGCGCTGCCTACCACCCGGGTGAACAGGTCCGCGATCCGTGCATCCACAGGGTAACGGGGCAGCCAGCGGTCGGCCATGGCGATGAACACGCCATCCCGGCCTTCCACCGCAAAAATCTTGGAGATCTGGCTGTTGAAGGAGGCGTGGCTCTCGTCGTTTACATGGGGATTTCCCATACTCTCGAAGGGGGCCTCCCAGCTGTCGGAAATTGCCCAGTCACTTTGGTTGGGCACATAGCCGGTCATGCCGCTGGTGATCATGTACTTTTGGCCGCCGCAGGCAAAAAGGCAGGGGGCCTCCCGGGTAAAGGGCGGGTGCAGGTCGGCATAGCTGCGGGAAACTTCCCGCTGTGCATGCAGGTAGTCGGGGGAAAGCTCCATACAGACCATGGCTTTGTGGTCGGCGTCAAAATAGAGATATCCTTTGCCGGTATCTTCGTCCGCTACCATATCGAAATCCCCGATCTTGTACCCGCCGGGATTGTACAGGGATTTCACCAGCGTGTAGGGACCCAGCAGCCGGTCTGCCTGCCAGACGGAAAAGGCCGCTTCCGGGCCGGAAAGCTTGATCCAGCAGACGTATTTTCCGGTTTCAGGACATTTCAGGATGTGCGGGCGGTCGATCCGCTTGGCGGGGAACATGCAGGAATTGGGATCGTCCAGAACGGGCGGGATGATCAGCCCCAGATCTTTCCAGTTGCACAGATCAGTGGAGGCGTAAGCCCGGATACCCCAGGTCCAGACGCCGTTCTGCCCGTCGGTGTACTCCTTGTTTTCCCCGTACCAGTAGTAGGTACCGTCCTCGTACAGTACGGCGCCGCCGTGGGCCTGAATCCGTTTGCCTTCGGTATCCAGCCAGGGCTGCCCGGGGCAGATGGCATTTTGATGGTGGGGGGCAGTGGCCGGGCGGTGGGATGCGGCGGTTTGCTGAATCTGCCGGAACCGCTGGATCAGCTCGGCTTCCTCCGGGCTGATGGTACTTTCGGTGCGGTTCAGTTCCTGCAAAGAGGCGTCCAGACCCGAGAGGAGCGCCTCGCCGTTGGGCACCCTTGTGTAGCGCACCAGCTGTTCCACCGAGAGCTGCCCTGCCTGGGAATTGCTTTGTGCCTGGCCGCAGATGCCCGGCAGGGCTGCTTCCAGCAGGGCTGCCGCCTTTTCGTTTTGTATCAGATCCCGCAGTTTTGCGTTGACGCCAAAAATCATGGGATGCATACTCCTTTCCAACGGGGTTTTCTCTATTGTATACCGGCCTGTTGGAAAAACACAAAAACAGATTTGCGCCAACCATCATATTTTCGCTTTTTTTGAAAAACAACGCGATTTTTTGCCAGTTATCACAAAAAGATGATTTTCGCGTCAACAGGAAAAGAAGCCCTTACAGCAGTTTGGTTTCACAGTTCTCCCGGAATTCCCGCGGAGAGCAGCCGGCTACCTTGCGGAATACTGTGCCGAAATGGCTGGGGGAACAGAAGTGCAGCCGGGCGGCTACCTCCTGCACGGTGCAGTCGCCGTCGCTCAAAAGGAACTTGGCCCGCTCCACCCGGGCAATCTTGATATAATCCGAGATGCTGACCTTCACTTCCTCCTTGAATTTGCGGGAGAGGTAGTAGTCGGTATAGCCTACCATCCCCGCCAGTTGGGCGATGCTCAGCGGTTCCTCGGTGTGGGTTTCGATGTAATCGCAGCAGCGGCGGATGTTCTGGGATACATCGGGGTTGCTGCGGCACCGGTGGACCCGCTGCACCAGGTCGGCGAACATGACGTGGTGGATGGCGCCCACGTCGCCCAGGGTTTTGGATTCCTCCACACTCTGGATGTACTGGTCCCCCACGGAATAGGCCGTCTCGGGGGAAAGGCCGCCCTGGATGGCAGCCCGGACACAGAGGGAGATGGAAACGATCACCGAGGTCTTGGCCTGGCGCAGAGCGTCCCCGGTGCGCAGCGGTACGCCGCTGCTCAGGGTGCGCACCCGGTTCAGGGCGTCCTTGTAGTTCAGGTCACCCTCCCGGATCATCCGCATCAGGTTCTGCTCGGCGATCCAGGTATGGTGCCGGTCCTGGGGGGCAGCCTTGCCGGTGGCCGGGGCGATCTGGCTGTGCTGGAATACAATGTCGCTGGTCTGAATCCGCTCGGCGGTGATGGCGTAATGCAGCATAAGGCCCAGCTGATTCATCACCATGGAGGAGCAGACCGGCACACTGTGCAGGGCATCCTCCAGTTCCTGCTGCCGGCTGATGCTGGAGGTCAGACCGGGCAGGGAGAGCAGCGTGTCCCGGATGGTGCGCAGCGAAATTTCCACGCTGGCCACCGGCCCGATCATGTAGATCCGCTGAAGCTGCTGTTCCGGCTTGTAAAACGCTGCGATCCAGGAAATGCCCAGGGGCATGGTCAGCCAGATGGGGTTGGATTGCTGGTCGCTGTGCTGTTTCAGGGCGGTCTGGAAGGAAAAGTACTTCATCAGGCCCAGAAAAACATCCCGGTGGGAGGAGTTGGTCTCCAGCAGATTTCCGCTCTCGTCAAAGCACCAGGTGCTGATCTCCGAACCGCAGCGGATCATCTCCCGAAAAAGCGCCATATTGTTTTCCAGTTCCTGTATATCCATGGGAAAGGCCTCCTTTGCCGGTATTGCTCTGCCACCAGTGTACCACAACGGCGGCAAAAATACCATAGATTTGCCTGCAATATCAAGAATTCGGTACAAAATGAAAAGAAAACGAAACCGTGATGGAAATAGCAAATATACGACTTTTCGGATGGCGTGTTCTGCGGTATCGTGGTAGGCAGAAAAGGAAACGCTCTCCCCGGTTGCGCGCCTTACACCGGAAAAAGCGGGAGAGCGGGTAAAACTGCATTCAGGAGGAAACATCATGGGAAAAAACAAAGTGAAGAATCCCGACAAACTGGGATTCGGCCGGTTGATGGCGTGGAAATCCTCGGATATTTCCGCGGCATGGGTCAACCTGATCGTGCTGAACTATCTGTCCATCTACGCCTCGGATACCCTGGGCATCAACATCGCGGTGGTGGGCTCGTTGCTGTTTGCCAGCAAGATCCTGGACGCCTTCACCGACATTTTTGCCGGCTGGCTGGTGGACAACACCCACTCCAAACTGGGCAAGGGCCGTCCCTATGAACTGTGCATCGTCGGCCAGACCATCTGCACCGTGCTGCTCTTTGCGGGGAATCCGGCCTGGAGCAACGTGGTAAAATGCGTCTGGATCTTCTGCATGTACAGCCTGACCTTCTCGCTGTTCGCTACTTTCCGCAACGCCGCCCTCAACCCCTACACCATCCGCTTCTTGAGCAACAACCCCATCCTCATGCGCAAGATGGCCTCCTACGGCGGCATCGTTACCATGGCGGCCTCCATGACCATGAGCATCGCCTTCCCCATGCTGATGGCCCGCATCGCCACCAGCGCCGGCGGCTGGACCGCCCTCATCGCCATCATCATGGTGCCCGCCACCCTCATCGGCCTGCTGCGCTTCTTCCTGTGCAAGGAAGACCCGGCGGTGGATGCCACCTCCAAGCAGGAACCCATCCGCCTGCAGGAGATCTTCCTGCTGTTCCGCCGCAACAAGTATGTGTGGTATTACGCCATCATCATGCTCAGCTACAACATCATCACCAACCTGGCGGTGGGCAGCTATTACTTCAAGTGGATCGTGGGCAGCCTGGATGCCCTGGGCGTTATGTCCATCTTCTCCATCGTGCTGCTGCCCCTGATGACCCTCTTCCCGGCCATCATGAAAAAGATCGGCTCCATGGGCAAGATGATCTTCGTTTTCAGCTGCATCGGCGTGGTGGGCTACGTCATCGCCTTCTTCTCCGGCTCCTTCCTGCCCGGTATCTACACGGGTTATGCCCTGGGCACTTTTGCCACCCTGCCCCTGGCCTACTACGGCATCCTCTTCATCATGAACATCTGCAACTACAATGAGATGATCGGTCTGCCCCGTATGGACGGTTCCTCCGGCATTCTGGCCAACTTTGCTTCCAAGCTGGGCGCCTCCCTGGGCTCCTGGATCACCGGCATGCTGCTGATGCTGGCGGGCTATGTGTCCGCCGAAGGCGTTACCGAACAGCCGGCCAGCGCCCTGATGATGATCCGGGTGGACTTCGCCCTGGTTCCGGCCCTTCTGCTGGTGGTCATCGGCCTCTGCGCCCTGGCCTTCGCCAAGCTGGAACCCAAAGCCGCGGCCTTTGAGGCACAGAAAAAGCAGGCAGAAGCTCAGAAGGACACCAATTCCTGATTTACAAAACGGGTTTGCGGCCAGTTGTCTGCAAGCCCGTTTTCCCAGTCCAATAAGGAGATAAAGTATGAGACGTGTAGAGATTCTTTCCGACGGCTGGCGCTTTACCAAACCCGGCTGCGAACCCACAGAAGTGACGGTGCCCCACACCTGGAACGCCCAGGACGGCACCGACGGCGGCAACGACTATTTCCGCGGTACCTGCCGCTATGAGCGCACACTGCAGCGCCCCGCCCTGGCCCCCGGGGAGGAAGTCTGGCTGGAATTTGCCGGGGTGGCCCACAGCGGCACCGTCTGCCTCAACGGGCAGAAGGTGACCGAACACCGGGGCGGGTATTCCCCCTTCCGCTGCAACATCACCGAATTTCTGAAAGAAGGGGACAATACC
>OGWU01000421.1_pt1 | contig 28699 bp, 26 predicted proteins | sample 1576071 | NCBI WGS metagenome assembly OGWU01 (sample SAMEA3541582, study PRJEB24748) | human gut metagenome | biome: human gut; feature: human-associated habitat; material: faeces | place: China | collected 2012
TGCCGGTTTTCCGTCTGCCTCCGGAAGGAGCAGCGGCGGGGATTGTCTTTCTCTGCGCAGCTCTTTACAAGGCCCGGCAAAGTCTTTATAATAAATGATAGTATATTTTGTGGTTTGAGGGTGAGTCTAATGTTTAAAAAGACCTATTACGGCGCACATATTGCCCCGGCGTGTGCTTATTGCCTGCACGGCTCCACCGCCGCCGACCCCAAAATGATTTTATGCAAGCGCAAGGGCGTTGTGTCGCCCTACTACTGCTGCCGCAAATTCAGCTATGACCCGCTGATGCGCATCCCCCGCCGCCAAGTCCTGCCCGAGCTGGACCCACGGGATTTTACACTGGACGACTGAAAAGGAGAAGTCATGGATCACCCGAAACTCGAAGAATGGAAAACCGTCTGGCGTGAAAGACGCTCCGTCACGATGGTGTATATCCTGCTGCGCATCTCGGTTGTGTTGGTCATGCTGGCACAGATTTTCAACGGCAACTTTGAAAACGTTTTTCTCTGCGTGCTGACGCTTATCCTGTTCATGATGCCCAGCGTCCTGGAAAAAAAGCTGGACATCACCCTGCCGAACACGCTGGAAATCATCATCCTGCTGTTCATTTATGCAGCGGAAATCATGGGCGAGATCGGCGCGTACTACGTCACCTTCCCCTACTGGGACACGGTGCTGCACACGCTGAACGGCTTTTTGTGCGCGGCCATCGGGTTCTCGCTGCTGGACATTCTGAACCGCCACAGCGAGGCGCGGTTCCACCTGTCGCCGCTGTATCTGGCCATCGTGGCGTTCTGCTTCTCGATGACCGTCGGCGTCATCTGGGAATTTTTTGAGTGTACGATGGACCAGCTGTTCTTCCTCGATATGCAGAAGGACACCGTCGTCAACACGATCGGCTCCATTATGCTGGACCCCACGGGCGGCAATACGTCCACTGTGCTGAAAAACATCACCGACGTCATCGTCGTGCAGGCGGACGGCACCCAGACCGCACTGGGGCTGGGCGGGTATCTGGACATTGGTCTGCTGGACACGATGGAGGATCTGTTCGTCAACTTCATCGGTGCGCTGACGTTCTCGATCATCGGCTACTTCTACGTGTGCAGCCGCGGCGAAAACAAGTTTGCCAAACGGTTCATCCCGGTAGCCAACAACAGCACCCGCCCGAAGGATGCACCGTTCGAAACGCCCGAAAAAAACGAAATTGAGTAAGAGGCTCTCTTAAACAGGAGCCGATCTCTCACGCCGCCGAGGCTACTTGACCTTCCATGAAATCATAGCCGGTAGTCAAAACCCACAATTTTAAACAGCATAAAAAAATAAGCACTGAAACATCACGTTTCAGCGCTTGTTTTATGTCTGAGTGTAACAAAAAAGATACCCTGTTTTGAAAGTGAAAAATCAACGGTGCTGAGAATTTTTATTGTTTTCTTTCTCTGTGGGGCAATGCAGCATCCATTCCAGATACTTTGCTCTTGTAATTGTCCTCGCCCTTAATTTTTCCTTTTGGCTATACCACTCTTTCAATAATTTTTCCACTTCCTCAAAATTATCAAAAAGCAGAATCGTGTCAATCGGAACGCTCCCGCCGCAGCCATGTTCCCAGTCATACCAAATCATCAAGCGAATAATGTCCTCCGGTGTTTCTGCCCTTGTAAAGAAATTTTCTTCGTGAACATTCAACGCTTTGGCTATGTCTTTGGTTCTGCTCTCTTTGGGCGTTCGGAATCCTGATTCATATTGGGCAATGCGATTTGCTGCGTTTCCATCCCAGTGCAGTCGTTCTCCCAGTTCCCGCTGCGTTAGTCCTCTGTGCTTACGAACCAGCTTGATTTTCTCTCCCAGCTTCATAGCTACCTCTTTCCGATAAAAGTGAAAAAGGGCATACCCAATCGAAGATGCCTTATTGAACCGGTCCGTAAAAAGTAGACAATAGACCTCCCCGTGTAGGATAATAGAACTACACGAGAAGGTTTTGTTATGTCCAGAAAATATACCAAAATCAAAGAATTAGAACCACAGATACTCGCAATGCGAGCAGAAGGAAAAACATGCAGAGAAATAGCAAAGTCATTGGGGCTTGAAAAGAAGCAAATCGTAAATTGGGTCACACGGCGCAATCATGAGCAAGCCCGAAAAGAAGCTGGAATCCTTCCGAAGAAGAAAGGCCGGCCTCGGAAAAATGCGGAGCCAACCAGCCCGGAGGAAATCGTCAGGGAACAGGCCTACGAGATCACACGATTAAAAATGGAGAACGAACTGCTGCGGGATTTTCTGCAATCCGTAGGAAGGAAGTGAAGCCGAATTTTAAATATGCAGTCATTCACCACCATTGCGAAAGATATCCTATAAAAGAAATGTGCTGTTTCTTTGAGGTTTCAAGAAGCGGATATTATAAGTATCTAAAACACATTGAACATCCGGCCAAGGACTTTAAACTTGCGGAAAAGATTCGAGCAAGGCAGGAAACTTGCAGGAGAACGTATGGTTATCGCCGGATGAAACTCTGGCTGGACAGTGAAGGAATTGCCAAAAATCCGAAGACAGTTTTACGGATCATGCATAAATATGGTCTTTTAAGCGAGGTTCGCCGCAGAAAGAAGTGGCAAAAGATGGGCGATGATAAACATAGATACGACAATTTGCTGAACCGTAAGTTTAACGCTGACCATCCGAACCAGAAGTGGCTCACGGATATTTCGTATATTCAGACCAAAGAAGGAGTTCTCTATTTGTCCATGATTCGTGACTTGTATGACAGAAGCATTGTTGCTTACAAGACTGATACCAGCCAGACAGTCAATCTTGTATTGGAAACCATTCATCTTGCGATGAAGTCTGTAAAAACAAAAAGTCGCCGGGAGTTGCAGCTCCACAGCGACCAGGGGTTCCAATACACTTCGCAAGCATATTTCAACCTGACTAAAGAATACGGCATTACTCCGTCCATGTCAAGGCGTGGAAATTGCTATGACAATGCTTTGGCTGAAAATTTCTTTGGAATCCTCAAAGCAGAGTGTATCTACCGACACAAGCCGGAAACTTTTGAGGAAGCCAACAAGATGATTGACGGTTACATCTACTTCTATAACCATGAACGCATCCAATTAAAAACAGGACTGCCTCCGCTTTCGCTTCGTCAGTCCTGTTGAGGTTTACCCTACATGGGTCTCTTTTTGTGCATGTCTACTATTTCTGGGGCGGTTCAGGACTTCAGAATGCAGGCTCTTTTATCATCACCTTTTATTTAGTTTTCCATCAGGCTGGATGGCCCTCTACTGCAAGAAGTTCACTTAAGGATAGAAGCGGATAATTGACATTCGGGCAATCTTTTGCTGGTCCGATTCCAGCCACCAGAAAGCCCCCATTGAGGGCGGCTTTCACACCTGCCTCTGCATCTTCAACGACAAGGCAATCACTTGGCTTCTGGTGCAGCTTTTCTGCCGCCAGCAAAAAGACCTCCGGATCCGGTTTTGAATGTGAAATTTGATTTCCATCTACAATAGCATCAAAGAACTTTCCAATCCCGAGTTTTTCTACAATAAGCGGTGTATTCTTACTTGAAGATCCGATAGCCAGCGGAATATGGACGGCATGCAGCTTTTCCAGCACTGCCCACGCGCCATCTGCCAAATCCTTTGAAGTTATATTTTGTAGCAGTTCTCTGTAAATATTGTTTTTCTTTTCCGCAAGCAGAAATTTTTCCTGCTCGCTATAACAGACTGGCGAATTGCGCAGGATTAGTTTGAGACTCTCCATCCGCGAAACGCCTCGCAGCTGGTTATTGACTTCTCTATTAAAAGGAATATGCAATTCATCAGCTATGGCTTTCCATGCCATATAGTGATATTCATCTGTATGGCACAGAACACCATCTAAATCGAAAATAATAGCGTTCATAGGCAAATCCTTTTGACTGCAAATAAACAGCCTCTTGCTGTGTGCTAAAGCCTCTTGCGGTCAGCAAAAATGGTGAATTTGAACGGTTTCTGCTCCAGTTCCTTCCACGCGGACCTTTTCGTTTTTCCACTCGCAGGTAAGAACCGACTTATTTGTGGTAAAAGTACTTTTGCCTGCCGCTCCAGCGACAAGCAAAATTAGTTTAGAATTAAGATTCTGAGAAACTGGATTGCCAAGTGAATCCATGCCATCAGCATGCAGAGGAACTGCATAGCCGCCGCGGATAAAAACAGGGAATTTCATATCTGCCGTCGTAGAAATTGTCTGGCAGCCATGATAGCATTTCCCCGTAAAAAAGGCATACCATTCGCCCTCCGGCAGGTAGACTTCTCTTTCGGTCTGATTTTCTTCCAGCAGCGGTGCAACAAGGATAGCATCCCCCAGAAGGAATTCGTCCTCAACCTGGCGAGCGGCTTTGTCCTGCGGCCATTCGTACACAAGAGGACGCATCATTGGGACTTTCTCTGCTGCGCACCTGAATGCAGTTGCCGTCAAATAGGGCTGCAAATTCATTCTGAGCCAATGCCAAAAACGCATTTCCGTCACGAATTCAGGAGAATTATAGACTGCTGCCATATTCCACGGGCTGCGTTCATTGTTTCCCTCGCCGCCAGGCATCAATTCTTTGAACTGACCGCCATCGGGTTCAGAATGCCATTGCATAATTGGCGTAAAACACGCCAGCATCGTTGCACGGCGGTAGAGGTCCAACGTCGGAAGCGGGCCTGCAAACCCGGCAAGATCAAATCCCCAGAACAGAATGCCGCTTAAAGCTGCACTAAGCCCTGCGGAAAGGACATGCCGCAGTTCATCATTTGTGGACTGCTGATCCCCGCCCCAATGGCACGGTGTTGTGTGCTGTCCCATGTAGCCTGCACGGCTGAAAAGAACATGATTATCGCCAAGAAATTTGGTATATGCCTTCGTGTGTTGCTGCGGATAGTAGTTGCGGCTTTCCTTGCCCGTACTGCCGTCATAAAAGGAAACTTCATCTGTGCAAACAAATTCGCCGCCATCGGTTTTGAATCCATCTACGCCCATGTCAAGCAGGTACTGTCTTTTCCCAAACCATGTTTTGCAAGTTTCAGGATTTGTAAAATCAGGGATCATCGAGCCGGGGAACCAATGTCCTTCCGGAATCTTATAGGGCGTCCCATCCAAGTTATGAATACACAGGGAGCGTTTTACTGCATCCTCCCGATCCAAATCATTCTGATGATTTCTGATTTCATCATCGCCTTGCTGCTTATACACCGGGACCTGCCAGAGCACCAGATGAAGTCCTGCCTTATGCAGCTTTTCAATCATTTCTTGCGGGTTCGGCCAACAGGCGCTTTCCGAATAGTCAAAGTCACCTACTGCAAAAGGCCCCCCATTCGGCTTTTCCTTATATTTGGCACCATTAAAAATGTAAAAGGTTGCTTCATCGCTCCATGCTTCAAGAACCAGCACGGTAGCCGGGAATTGATACCTCTTCAGAAGTTCAATCTGCTTTTCCGTTTCCTTTTGCGTGTTCCAATGGTTTGCAGAGATCCACGGCCCGAAGACCCAGTCAGGCGGAAGAATCGCAGGCCCGGACAAAGACATATACTCAGAAATCAGCTTTGCAGGCGTTCCTGCGTTGAATATAAACTTACAATTGCCAGGCGCATGAATCGTTATGACATTTTTCTGTGTGAAATCGAATATCAATGTGCCACCAGACAATGTACAGAAAGAGAACCCTGTATCCGTGAAAAAGAACGGTGAGGGACAATAGCTTTTATCCCCTTGATTACAGAACTTCTCTTCCACCTCGATTTTCACGATGCGGTCATTCTGGTTGAGTCCATTATACCGTTCACCCATTCCATAAACTGCTGAATACGCAAGACTCATGGTGAGCAGTTTTGTCTGTTCATTCCAGCATATAGAAGCCACCTGACCGTCTACTGGCATGTTCAGATTGACATCGTTCTTATTAGGCTCCCACTCAATCATATACTTTTATCCTTTCACGCCGCCAACCGTAAGGCCTTCTTTGAAATACTTCTGCGCAAAAATATAAACGATCAGAATCGGAATAATCGAAATCAGTGCGCCAGCCATTGTCAGGTTGTACTGATTCTTGTACTGGCCGGATAATGTGCTCAACAGTAGCGGAAGCGTAAATTTGCTTCTTTCGCTCAGCAAAACCAACGGCAGTAGGTAATCATTCCACATGTCCATAAATGCAAGGATTGCCAGCGTTGCCATAGCGCTGCCGCTCATGGGCAGTATGATTTTGAAAAAAATGCGCCACATGCTCGCGCCATCAATAACAGCAGCTTCAATATAGGCATCGTTGATCGTCATCATTTTCTGCCGCATCATAAAAATGGCAAAGGCATTAAACAGCTGCAACAGCATAAACGCATTTAAGCTATTGGTAAGGTGCATATTCGTCATAATAATGAACAGCGGAATAAAAGTGATCTGCGACGGAATCATCAGCGCCGTAACATAAATGCCAAAGACCGCATTACGTCCCTTGAACGGAATTTTTGTCAATGCAAATGCAGCCATCGCGGCACACAGAAGCCGCACTGCTGTGCAAAGAACAGACACGTAAAAGCTGTTGAAGATAGAGCCCACAAATTCCGGCATAGCAAAAAGTTTTTTGTATGCATCAAGTGTCGGTTCTTTTGGGATCCACTCCACGGGAATGCTCATAATAGCGCCGCGGCCTTTTAAGCTGGTGATAATCATCCAATAAAACGGGATGCAGACAATTATGGCCACCAACAATCCCAGTACATAAAATGCCACTTTTCCAATGATTCGTCTTTGTTTCAGCCCTGTCAAAGAAGATGTTTTAGCGTTAGTCATCGTAGTTCACCCACTTGTTCTGAAGTTTCATCTGAACCATTGTCAGAAGCAGCAAAATCGCAAACAGAATCCAGCTATATGCGGCAGCCGTACCCATTTCATAGTAACGGAAGCCGCACTTATAAATGCGTTCAACCATCACCATTGTCGAGCCAAGCGGGCCACCATCGGGGGTCATGATCATAATCTGCGTAAACAGCTGGAAGGAGTTAATCAAGCTGATAATCAAGACAAAGAAAAGCGTAGGAGTCAGCAATGGCAATGTAATTCTTGTAAACTGTTTGATTTTGCCGGCACCGTCAATTGCCGCCGCATCGTAGTATTCCTGATTGATTCCCTGAAGGCCAGACATCAGCATAAGGCCAAAGTACCCCATATCCTTCCAGACCGAGGCAAGAACGATTGCTGGCATTGCCCACTTTGAGCTTTGAAGCCACGAGGGCCCCTCAATTCCGAACAAGGCCAGAATATTGTTAATAGCACCATACTCAGGACTAAGAACCCATTTCCAAATCAATGCGCCCGCAACCCATGAGGTGATAACCGGGATATAGTAAAGAACGCGGAAAATTCCAACACCCTTTACATGACTGTTCAAAATGAGCGCCACAATCATGGAGGCAATAAGCATCAAAGGAATGTAGAGGATCACAAATTCCAGCGTGTTTCCAATCACCTGATAAAACTCTTTTGATGTGAGAATTTCCCTATAGTTCTCGATCCCTACGTAGAATCGATCCATGAATCCGCTAAAATCACTGAACAATGTCAGTTCGCTCAATCCATCCCAACTGGTCAGGCTGACAAAAATTTGCATAATCATTGGGATGATACTGAACACAACAAAACCAGCCAAACTTGGAAGCAAAAATGGTAATGCTGTTTTCCAGCTTGCCAATCGGGAATTTTTCATATTCTATAAACCCTCCGATAAAAATACGGGGACAGGCTCCCGCCTGCCCCCGTCAAACTATTTACTTGGTCAAATCGATTTTCTGTTCGCACTCAGCCTGCATATCCTTCAGCGCCTGCTCCGGGGTGACAGTGCCGGCGGCCGCAGCGCTCAAATGCTGACCAACGATGTCCTGCAGCTCTGCATACTGGGTGATAACAGGAGGAGTCACAAGGTAATCAAGGCTCTTAAAGACCGCTTCGCGATTTGCCGGAGGAGTCTTTTCTTTGTACTGAGCGATGATATCCTCGTCCTGAACCGGAGGCAGCTCCCAGCCTGCGTCCAGGCGAATCTGCGTTGCTTCACGGTTGGAGGAAATGTAGGTGATGAACTTAACGGCTTCATCAGCAACCTGAGAATCTTTGGAAACGACGTAACCGTTGGAGAAGAAGTGCGTAGCCTTCTGAGTGTGACCAGGTTCAACAACGATATCCCAATCGAAGTCGCAATTGTTCGTATATTCGGGGAATGCCCAAATACCCGTCACAATCATGCCAAGGCGGCCAGACTCAAACAGGTCCCAGTCACCCATGCCTGCCATCTGCTCCTCGGTGGGCATAACATTGGTTTTCTGCTGCATGTCAACCATGTACTGCAGCGTTTCAATGTTTTCCGGGGTATCCATCGTGAACTCCGTAAAGTCATCATTGAAAAGGCTGCCGCCGTTCTGTTTAACGGTCTTATAGAACTCGTTGAAGGAAATGGGATGATAATAGCCAAAGATATTATCACCCAGCGCACGGATTTTCTCCGCCGCAGCCATTGCATCCTCCCACTTCCAGTCATCCGTGGGATAGTCGATGCCGGCCTGATCAAACAGATCCTTGTTGTAAATCAGCACAACATTCGAGAAGCTATCAGGAACACCATACTGCACGCCGTCAGCGCTGAATGCTTTCAGGGCCATATCGTTGTAGATAGAGGTGTCGATGCCGTCTTTGGTCAGGATGTCATCCAGCGGCATCAATGCGCCCTTCTTTGCGTAGGAGACGAAATTCTGGTAATCCAGTTCAAAAACATCGGGAGCCTGGCCGCCGGAAACCTTCGCCGTCATCTGCGTAAAGTAGTCGTCATAGCCATAGGTCTGCAGGTCGATGGTGACATTGGGGTTTTCTTTCATATAGTTGTCAACCATCTGCTGCAGATACTGCTCGTTGTCTCCGGACCCGGAGTACTGTGCAAACGTGATTGTCACAGGCTCATTAGAAGCCTCCGATGCTGCCGTGCTTTCCGTAGAAGCTGCATCAGAAGAGCTTGCCACGGTACTTGTAGACGAGGCTGCCGAACCGCAGGCACTGAGTGCAAGCATTGCGGCCATCGAGCATGCCATGTAAGAAATCGCCTTTTTCATTGTTTTTCCTCCTTGTATAAGTAGTGGAACACTTGATTTTTTGCTCTTCTTCGCTTACACTTATTATAGAAGAGCAATAAGACGCTCTTTGGATTTGGGCTGCACAGACTTTGGACGGTTGGTGCAGTCCTTTTTTATTCCTCCCCTCTCATATCTCGAACGGATTCCCGGCGAGAAAGGCTAACCGGAATAATAACCTCTCGCTTTGTCATATCCGCGTCTTGAATGTTATCTAAAAGCAGTTCAACTGCTTTTTCACCTTTTTGAGAAATTTCTTGGCGAACCGTTGTCAGCCCTGGTGTCAGGTATTTAGAAATTTCCAAATCGTCAAATCCAACGATAGAAATATCATTGGGAACCGAAACTCCCTGTTCGTAGAACCCCTTCATAGCTCCAATAGCTAAGATATCTGCGGTAGCAACTACTGCTGTGACATCTTTATTTTCACTGCACAGTTTACGTGCAAGCTCGATGCCACTATCGTAATCAACTTTGCCTTCATAAACAAGCGTGGGATCATATGGGATTCCGGCTTCTTCCAGTGCCTGTTGGTAGCCGCAGAGTCTTTTCTTTATGACACCGTTTTCTTTGATCTGACCGCAGAAAAAAGCAATTTTTTTATGCCCATATCCAATCACATGATTGGTAGCCAGATAACTTCCATAGGCATCATCAATTCGTATGCTATGGTAATAATGATCGTTACAGTAGCTGTCAATCAATACAATGGGGATTTGTGTTTTCTTCATTTGACGGTAAAAGTCATCCGGGTACATACCGATAACAATAATTCCGTCAAGGTTTCTCTCTTTAGCCAAAGTCAAGTAGCTTTCATTTACATCCGTGGCTGAAATAATCACATGATAGCCATGCTGTCTTGCGTGATACTCAATGCTGCCAACGATTTCACTGTAAAAATCATTTTGCAGCATCAGTTTGCTGCCGGGCTCGGTCTGTGGAATGACAATTCCAATCAGCTTTGAATCTCTACTGGACAGGCTTCGCGCACTGAGATCGGGAACATAATTCAAATCCCGAATCGCGTCGTACACACGGGTCTTGGTCTGCTCGGAGATTGATTTCTTGTCATTCAAAACATAAGACACCGTAGCCGTACTGACTTGGGCACGCTCTGCCACATCTTTTAGTGTTGCGCGTCTTGCCATATCGACTCCACCAATCTTACGGATTTAGTTTAAGCGTTTAACTCTTTTCTCTGGCATTACAATACCACGCGGGCGGCAAAATGTCAACAGTTAATTAAATTAACCTGCTATTTGCAAAAAAATATTGTTGACTATGCCGAACATTCCTGTTATATTGATGATAGTACAAAGGTTAACCGATTAATCTTATTTGTGTACTTATTTCACTTTATAAGGGGATTCACTATGGACAAGTATCTGCCAACTGGCAATGATTTCGTTTCTTTGCCCCGCATCAACGAACGAACAGGCGGGATAGAGGACATAACATTCCTATATATGGCCGCAAAAGGGCTTATAGATATTCGCGGGAGCGAATCCACACCTTTGATTCAGCCTTATGTTCATTTAGATGGCGTCGGTTCCCTCTTTCCGGCTCATCTTGCGTGGACCCGGCTTGATGATTGGTTGCCCCAGTCTACTGCACAGCTTGGTAGCCTTGAACTCAAAACCCTTTACGTGCCTCCTATTGATGAACGCGGTTTCGCAATTCAGATGACGGTTCATAATACTTCTGAAAGCGCACAAGATGTTGTTATAGGGTTAAATGGATGCTGGGCCTCCTCTTGGCACTGTGTAAACGAGGACAAGCCGTTAAGTGGTAAAGCAACTTGTTTCCGCAGTGGCTGGAACAGCAGTTTGATTTTCGAATATCATGCAGGATTCCCGATGTTTGCCTTTGCCCCTATGGCCGATGCACAAACAGATTCTTCTTTTACCTGTTCCGATGATGGCAGTATTACTTACGATTTATCCCATCACTGTACAATTGCTGCCGATGGAACAGCCTCGGTCGTATTTTATTGGGGTCTCGGTTTCGAGGAAGTTGCTGCCGCAACAAGCGCCAAAGAGATGCTTCGGCAAACTTTCGATGTAGAACTTACAAAAACAAGAACTTGGCTTCAAGAGCGTCGTGTCACCTTTAATGGTGATGCAAAGCTCACACAACTCTACAATACGAATCTGTTCTTCTGTATGTTCTTCTCAACCGGCATTACACTTGACACCGAAGAGTTGGTGCTCGTTACCAGCAGAAGCCCCCGCTACTATGTAAGTGCCGCTTATTGGGATCGAGACAGTCTGCTTTGGAGTTTCCCGGCTATTTTGGACGCCGATCCCGAACGTGCCAAAGAAATGCTTTCCTATGTATTCGGCCGACAGCGCCGAAACTTTGGTATCCATTCACGATACATTGATGGCACTGTTTTGGAGCCTGGCTTTGAGCTGGACGAACTCGTTGCCCCTCTTCTGGCGCTTGAACGCTACATTAACAAAACCGACGACAAATCCATTTTGAATGATTCCGATATCGCTCAAGGCATAAGCCTCATTTTGAATCGCCTGCGGCAGCATGAAGCCGCATCTTGCAGATTGTATGATACTTTCCTGCAGCCAACAGATGATGAGCACGTTTACCCCTATATTACATACGATAATGTGCTTGTGTGGAAAGCACTTAAAGATTTGGCCCAACTCGCGCCCCAATATGCACATCTTGAAAAAACTGCCAGTGAGATTAAGGATGCCATCATGACGCATTGTGTCCAAAAGGACGCAGAGGGGAAACCTTATTTCGGATGGTCTATTGATTTGAACGGCAGTCACGATGTTTACGACGAGCCGCCGGGAAGTCTACAGCTGCTTCCCTTGTTCGACTTTTGCAGTCCCACTGATGAGATATACCGCAATACCGTTGCAATGATTCGTTCACCGGAATACAAATACAGCTTTGCTAACAGTCCAATCAACGAAATCGGGTGTCCACACGCACCTCACCCCTGGATCTTAAGTTTAGCCAATAGCTTGCTGTGCGGGCGCGTAGAACATTGCCGCGCCATTTTAGAAAAAATCTCTATGGACAATGGCATCGCATGCGAAAGCGTTGATGAAGTGACTGGTTACTGCACCACCGGCGAGGCTTTCGCTACCTGCGCAGGATTCCTTTGCCATTCTATCCGTGAAGCATTACTATAAAAGAAAGAAGGATGCTTTTATGCGTCAAGACATAATTTTGAAGCCTTGGCAAATTGAGCTTACGACAAATAGCACAAATGACCGTTTTGAAGAAAGCACTTTTTTCACCGGGAACGGACGCATGGGCATCCGTGGATATCTCCCCTTCTGGCAGGAAAAGCGCACCTTTGAGACAGGTTTGTTCGTTGCCGGCATCTTCGGTGAAATCAAACCCGGCATCACCGATTTTGTGAACCTGCCTACCCCCGTCTGGGGAAATATCGAATGTGATGGACATCCTATTACACTTTCCTCTCCTGTATCCAGCACCCTAGATATGAAAACAGGCGTTCGCTCACAGTCCTTTTTTGCCACAAGCGGTGAAACCACTCTAAATATTGAGCATCAGGTGTTCTGCAGTATGTCCGATCCCTCACTGCTCGTACAGCGGTTTTCTTTCTCCGCATCACGCACCTCCAATATCTCGGTACATGCAGGAATTCATACTGCTTGTTGCAACTGCCCTGTTCCGGATGATCAGATAAAAGAAAATCACGAAACCATCAAACTTGCCGAGCCCACCCAGCATGACATGTGCAAGGATTCTGTCGATTGTACTTTCTCCATTTTAGGTACCGGCTTGATTGTAAGAGAACAGATGTCTTTCCATACTTCTTTTTCAGATTCTGAAGACTATATCTCTGATGATGTCCTTGGAAAGCAGTGGTGCGGGATTTTACAAAGCGGTCAAAAGTTTGTTTTGGAGATCACCACGCGCATCACCACAAGTCGAGATATCGACCCTCTTATTGGGAGCAATGAAACCTCTGGCACTTATGATGAACTGCTTGCCAAATCCTCGCTTGCATGGGCCTCTCGATGGAACGAGTCGGATATCGAAATCGATGGAGCACCTGATGATCAGTCCGCTGTGCGGTACAACATTTTCCAGCTTATCACCAGCTGTTCTGCCCGCGACAGCAGCGTAAGTATCGGCGCACGTGGATTAACGCACACACGGTATAAGGGATGCTATTTCTGGGACACGGATCTCTTTATGCTGTCTTTCTTCCTGTATACCCACCCCGAAGCCGCCAAGAACTTAATGGAATATCGCGTAAGAACCCTTCCGCAGGCAAAAGAGAACGCCAAAAAGATGAACAATGCCGGCGCTCGGTATCCTTGGATGACATCTTTCGACGGTTCTGAGCAGTGCGAAAGCTGGGACATTGGTGCCAGTGAGCTGCACATTACCGCAGATATTCCTTTCGCTATGCAGCAGTACTTTGATGCCACCGGTGATGAGAATTTTTACCTGCAAGCTATGGAAGTTTACATCGAAACTGCCCGCTTCTGGTATAGCCGCTGCATCATTCATCCTGATGGCTCTGCTGACCTCATGTTCTGCAAGGGGCCTGATGAATATTGCGGCATTACCAACAACAATCTCTTTACCAATTGCATGGTAAAGTTTAATCTTGATTTGGCCATCAAGGCAGCGCTGAAACTCAAGGAAACCGATTCCAATCGGTATTCGAAGCTTTCCCTCAGCGATGAGGAAGTCCTTGCCTGGCATTCTCTGCGAGACAATCTGAAAGAATGTCGCGACCCTCAAACTGGCCGATATTTGCCGGATGAGACTTTTACTCGGCTTGAGCCCGTGGACATTAAAACGCTCAAAACCGATGACGGTGCCAGCTATCATCATGTTTGCTTTGACCGTCTGCAAAGGTATCAAGTTATCAAGCAGGCTGATACGCTGCTTCTGATGTCCCGGTTGCCTAAGAAGTTCACTCCTGAAGAGCGTCTGAACGCATGGGAAGATTTCGAGCCGTGCTGCTTGCACGATTCCACTCTGAGCTTCGCCAGCCATGCACTTTTTGCTGCACAAAACGGCCTGCAGGAAGCTGCCGAAAAATACTTCAAAAAAGCGCTGTATCTCGACCTACACGAAATCATGAACAACACCGGAAAAGAAGGCCTTCATCTTGCCTGCTTGGGCGAAACGTGGTCAAGTATCTTCTTTGGCTTCTTGGGAGCGAACTTTGATGGAGATACTCCAGCTTTCTCCCCTGCATTGCCATCCGGGTGGAAGGCGCTGAGGATGAATTTTTATTGGCGGGGAAAGTTCTATCAGCTTATGGTTTCTGAAGGACATTATTCCATTTCGAGAATTTGACTTGCATTCCGTTTAATAATAATTCAAGGCCCTCCATATAATTAATTCAAATAATATGCCCTATAAGGCTCAAAATCGTCAGCTATTACGAGCCTTATAGGGCAATTTCTTTTTACCCTTTTATTTTCTTAATCAAATATCATCGTTAATTTATACGTTCCGAGGTTTAGTTTTATCATTATTTTTCTACTTTAATATCATTTGTATAGTACCGCTTGTATATTCACAGAAAGCAAATCATGCGATGTATAAAAATAGCCCACCACACTTCAGGGATGCGACGGGCTTGAAACAACAAGGATGTTTTACTTTTTATGCATTTTTGAACAATTTTTTCTGAAAACCGTTCCATTAATAGGCTCCCATTACTTCATAGCTACATATATTAAAGCAGGAAGTCCTATATTTTCCACTATTTTTGTAGTAAAATCAAAGTTTTCTGTCATGAAATGAGAGTATTGGGCAAATCTGTTGCAAATTCAAACCATCCGTCTGCATAATCCATAGCATAGACAGAATGATATTTTGCCAGAGTGGTTTGCACATTCTGTAGGCCATATCCATGAAAAGACGGATTTTCTTTAGTTGTGACTGGGAGTCTATCCGATGATACATCTACCGGTAAGGTGCGATTACGGACAGCGTAGAACAGTTCATTATCATCCAAAATAACTTGTATCGGCGAATTTGTTGGTTACCTTATACGGTGTCTTGTTGCACCTGCCTTTGTGTGGTTTCCCGACAACCTTATCCAAGCTATTGTGACCGTGTGGTTGATTGTGATGTCTATTTTTGTTCCCACCGTGATTGAACGTGCGATAGACAGGCTCTAATTTGACTTACTGCAACGCTTCAACAAAATTCAAAATGAACACGCCCATCGATCAAAAGATTGGTGGGCGTATGCATTTTATGGCATTATAGAGTATATACTTCCTTTACGGTAGCTTCTTTGTCGATTGTCGTTCTATCAATATCGGCAGCGTGGTCTGCGATTGTACAAGATACTGCGGTGTCCGGATTCGCCGCAGAACAACTTTCGCAACCTGCTCACCCATATCATACATATCTAGGTTCACAACACTCAGTTGCGGTTCAATGATTTTAGAAAATGGAAAATCATCAAATGTGATAACAGCCATATCTTCCGGGATGCGTATTCCGGAAGCTTTCAGTTCATTCACACAGCCAAACGCAATATACTGGTTTGCGCAGATCACAGCGTTGGGCCGTGTCTGCAGTTCCAGCAGGGCGCGTGCGGCTGCTGCGCCGCCCTCACTGGTGGGCGGCCCTTCCCGTAAATATCCTGCCGGGATTTTCTCGTTCAGAGTGGCAAGTGCGCCGCTCAGACGGTGCGCAGAAATTGTATCTTCTTTGGGGCCGCCGATGAATGCGATCCTGTCATATCCGTTGCGCCACAGATGTGTAACTGCAATTTGCCCGGCCACCGAGTTATTGGTATCGATCCAGCAAAGCTGGTTGGAGAAATCCGGCGCACCTACAACAATGTAGGGCAGTTCCGTATGCGCCAGACAAAGAGCCACGTCCTTTGACACGACTGATGCGTGCAGAATTACACCATCCACATAGGAGCCCTGCAGCAGTTCATCGAAATGCTGCCAAAGATCAAGCGCCGTGCTGTGCTGCACAATTAGGCCATACCCTTTTTCGGAAAGCGCGTTCTCTACTCCGGCCATGATTTCAAACAGATGCGGGTTATCAAATCCTACACCATGCTGCATTTCCGCCAGAAAGAGAATCGTTTTTGTTGCGCCGGTAGCAAAACTTTGTGCGCGGCGATTCGGCTGATACCCCAGTTCCTTGATGACCGCATTTACCCGGTCACAGGTTTCCTGCGATATAGAATATGACTTATGCAGCACCTTGCTGACGGTTGCCTTGGACACACCCGCAGCTTCGGCCACTTCCTGAATCGTCACGCTCACGTTTTACACCTCCTGTGTGAATACGGCAAACCCCATAGGGGCAAGGCTGTTGTTCTTTTCCTCGTATCCCTGCTGCCACAAAATCTTTCCGTTTATCGGAGGAATGTCAGCAGCGGCTGATTGATTGTTGAGGAACACGGTGATCTTTTCTTTTCCATCGGTGCGCTCATACCCATACAGCCCATTTTTCTTTTCGGCCTTAATGGTATGGTAGCTGCCTCGGCAAAGGGCCGGGTGTTCCGTTCGCAGATGCATCGCCTTTTTATAAAACTCTGCCAAGGCCGGCGGCTCCTGCGACCACGTCATTTCATGGCGGTACTCTGCTTCCTGTAAGCCGTAAATACCACGCTCATCACCATAAAAGACGGACGGAATCCCTGTAAAGGTCATCTGGAAAAGCACAGCAAGCTGCATCCTTGCCGGGTCTTTTTCGCACAGCGAATAGAAGCGGCTCACATCATGACTGTCCAGCAGATTGAGTTGCGCGTACAGTACCGGGAGTTTATACCGCATCCGCATATTGGTCACGCGGGCATCAAATTCTGCTGCATCAATACTCTGCTCGGCAAAGAATCGGCGGCAATGCTTGCGGAAATCGTAGTTCATGGTGGAGTCGAAGATATCACCGTTCAGCCAATGCTGGGCAGTCTCCCACACCTCACCAATCAGGATACACTCTGCCTTTTCTTCTTTCACCGCCTGCCGAAATGCCCGCCAGAATCCATCATTGATCTCGCTGGCAACATCCAGACGCCAGCCGTCAATATCAAATTCCCGCACCCAATAGCGGCCCACCTCGCAGAAATAGTCTTGTACTTCCGGGTTGCAGGTGTTGGTTTTCGGCATCATGCGCTCATAGCCGAAGCATTCATAGGTCGGATAGGTTTCGGGGTCTTCCGGCCGCTCTACAGGGAATTGCAGATGGTAAAACCAGTTTTTATATTTTGAGTTTTCGCCATTGCGCACCACGTCATCAAAAGCGAAGAAATTCCACCCCACATGGTTGAACACACCATCAATAATAACACGCATTCCCCGTGCATGGCAGTCGTTGACCAACTGTCGGAAATCTTCATCCGTACCGAAACAGGGATCGATGTGATGATAATCCAGCAAATCGTACTTGTGGTACTCCCCTGCTGCAAAAATCGGATTCATGTAAATGCAGGTAGCACCCAGTTCTTGAATGTAATCCAGATTTTCGATCACGCCGCGCAGCGTTCCGCCGAGTTTTCCGCGCGTAATCTGACCGTTCCACTCTTTTTCGGATGATTTGCCAGAGATAAAGCGGCGACTCGTGGCAAAGCTATCTGGGAAGATATTATAAACCACTGCATCCTGCGCCCAGGCAGGCGGTACTGCAATGTCTGCCGGATGGTTAAACGGCAGCTGGTAGTATTCCGATCTGTCGTCCACGCGGTGATCCGTAAAGAAATCGCCGTAATACAGCAGCTTCTGCGTTCCGTCGTCAAGTTCAAAATAGTAACAGATCCGCTTATAGGGGCTTTCCAAGATGACTTGGAAGTAATCAAACCATTCGTCCTGCGCTTCCACCTGCATCTCTACAGACGAGAAAATAACCGGCGTCAGGCGGCAGGCTCGGTCTGCATAAAACAGCGTGCAGTGCTTTAGATCATCGCGCCCGGCGCGCAGCCGGAACACGACATGGTTTGGATTGATCCCGTGTGCCTGCTGTGACATCGGGATGTGTTGGATGGCTTCAAAATTCATTGTGTCATCTCCCTGTTTGGGGCAATCAACCTTTGACACCACCGGCAGTCAGGCCGGAGGTCATATGACGCTGTACGGCAAAGAACACAATCAGAATCGGCAGGCTGACTACCAGCGAGGCTGCTGCAAAAACTGGCCAGCTTCCGCTCATTTCTGTTGCCTGCAAAGAGTACAATCCGGCCGCCAGTGTATAATTCTCGGCACCTGTCATAAAGGTCGTTGCAAAGAGATATTCATTCCAGACATAAATCAAGATCATAACCGCCGTAACCAAAATACTGGGACGCGCCAGCGGAAGAACAATGCGCGTGACAAGCTGGATGCCGCTTGCACCGTCAATTTCCGCTGCTTCCTCGATTTCGCGCGGTATCGTATCAAAGTATCCTTTCATGTTCAGCAGACCAAACTCAGCCATCGTTCCGGTATAAATCAGAATCAAGCCAACTTTGCTGTTGATCAGCCCCAGCGGGCGCAGCAGCGTGTAAATCGCAAACATGGAAAGGACAGATGGGAAAGAGTACAGCAGAACCAACTGCTTCAATATCGGTTTGCGCCCCTTAAAGCGCATACGGGAAAACGCATAGGCAGCCGGAATTGCTGCCGCCAGCGAAATAACAACAGTGACTACCGCCAGCGTCATACTGTTTTTAAACCACAGCATGACAGGTTCTTCGGTAAAGACCGCAACATAATTCCGCAGCGTGAAGTTTTTCGGGATAAAGCGGAAGTCCGAGCTCACAAGGCTGTTGTCGGCATTCAAAGAAACCGACAGTGCATACAAAATCGGGATCAGCGTGACGAAACAAATCACGATGAACAAAATATGCAGACAAATCTGCTTGGTCGCCTGCTTGAGCATACGCTTTTGATGCCGCGTCATCTGTTACCCCTCCTTTGCTTTCCGGCTGGTCACCATCGAGAACAAAATCAAAATAGCAAAAATCAAAATGGAGACCGCAGAGCTGTATCCGTAATTGTTTGTGATAAAGGCATTCTCGTAGGCATAGGTCAGGATCGTGTGGATATTGGCACCTGTTTTCGCACCCGCCTGCTGTGTCAGCAGGTATACCACGTCGAATTGCTTAAATGTCGTAAACACGGTAATCAGCACCGAGGGAGCAATAATCGGGCGGATTGCGGGAATCGTAATAAAGTACGCCCGCTGGAACCAGTTTGCGCCATCGAGAATCGCACTCTCGTAGCAGCTATGATCCACCGCCTGCAAAGCACCATCCATAATCATAATCATAAACGGCAGCGCCAGCCAAAGGTTGACAACCGTGCAGCAGAGAAATGCCGAGACATCGTTTGCCAGCCAGCGCACTGTCGCCAGCCCCAGCTTCTGCATCCACTGGTTCAGCAGACCGAACTGCGAATTGAAGATGCCGGTTTTCCAGAGCAGGATCGACACATAGCCCGGCATGGCCCAAGGGATCATAAGCAGTGTCTTGTAGACTCGCCTGCCCTTAAAATCCTGTATGTTCAAAAGACTGGCCAGCACAAAGGCAATCACAAGCTGCAGCACCATATTCAGCACAGTCCACAGGATGGTCCGAAGCAATGCCGCCAAAAAGCCGGAATCAAAAACAAACAGCGCATCTTTATAATTTTTCAGCCCTACAAACGAGAAGTTGAACCAATGGTAAACATTCATGTTTGTAAAGGAGATGTACGCCGTGTACAGAATTGGGAATACAACGATCAGCAAAATCAAAAGCAACGAGGGGGCGCTGCACAAATAGGCCCAAAACGTTTCTTTTTTATTTTTCTTCATAGTGCGGCCTTTCCGCATCACTGCATCTGTTTGATAAGGCTCTCTGCCTGCTGCTGGGCGGCCTGTGCGCTGCTTCGGACGTCTTTTCCACTCATGTTTACATCCACAAGCAGATTTTCCGTAACCGTCCACATAACGTCCATTTCGGGAACGTTCGGCATGGGAACCGCATCCTGCGCCGTATCGTACATAGCCATAACCATGTCGTCACCGCTGATAACCGGGTCATCATAACAACTTTGCTTTGCAGGGGCGCAGCCGCTTGCTTTCGCCATCGCAATGCCAACGGAATCATTTGTCAGAACCTGCAAGACCTTTGCAATGGCATCGTGCTTGCGCTCAGCTGCAACTTTCAAGACATGGATACCCTGCACACCGGAATACGGTGCAATTTTGTTGCCGGTCTCATCTACAGTAGGCATCGGTGCTATGCCAAGGTCAATACCGCTCTCGCGCGCCGTAGGAACCAGCCAGGGACCACCGATGGTGGAGTGCGCTTTGCCTTCGCGGAACAGCGTATTCACGGTAGAATACTCACCTTCGGTGGGCATAAGCTCCACGAATCTCTTGTGATATTCCAGCGCCTTGATGGTGTTTTCATCATCGAGGCCGGGTTCACCATTTTCGTTCAGAATGTACCCGCCAAACGCATGGAGCCAGCCTGCAGCATAGTACGCCGTGCTGTGCTGTTCCACGAAGCCGTAATGTCCGCCTTTCGTGTTTTCCTGCATATATTTGTACAGTTCTTCTGTGGTCGAAGGCACTTCATCGTCACTCATATAACGTCTGTTGTACATATAGAGCAGCGTCTCAAAGTAGAGCGGGAGCTGATACACTTCCCCTTTGTAGGTGGCGGCCTCAATCGTCATCGGTATGTACTGATCCAACGTACTCTTGTCGATGAAATCCGTTATCGGTGCGAGGATACCCATTTCAGCGTAAACGCCAATTTTATCGTGGGCAAAGAAGTACATATCCGGGGCAGAATTCGGGTCGTTGCCGACCATCTTCAGCGAATCGGTCAGACCGTCTTTCTTTTCCAGTTTTACCACGATATCCGGGGCAAGCGTATCCAACTCTGTCTGCAACGCCTGCGCGACTTCATCTTCTTTGTCGTGCCAGATTGTGATGGTAACCGGGCCATCTGTCTGCGCAGTATTATCCGTGCCGCCCGACGAGCAGCCGGTCATCAGCAACGATACCGCTACACATACACTTAAAAATCCTGCTATCAGGCGCTTCATGGAATACCTGCCTTTCTGATTGTGTCAAATAAGGAGTACGGGCTGTTCAGCCCGTACTCTATGGTTTTCTAAGGAAGATTACTTTTTCTTTTTGGAGATGACCACGCCGCCTGCCACAACAGCAATCACCACAACAACGACAATTACAATCGGCATCGCGTTGGACTTGGTTTCTGCGGGTTCCGCCGCAACCGTAGGCTCGCTCTCTGCAGCAGGAGCCTCTGCCGTTTCTACAGTCTCAGCCGGGGCTTCATAGGTAACTTCTGCATTTTCCGCATCGCTCACCACGATCCACAGATCCTTGCCTGTTTCCACACTGAGGTCACTGGTCTGAACACTGCCATCGCTGCCATTCACGATAATGCTGTTGACCCAGCCTGGAACAGAAAGCGTCAGCCAGCCGTCCTCCCCTTCCTGCAGGGCTTCGCCAGGCCAAGAAGAGAATGCGTTCGTTCCGTCCGGTGCAGACCATGCCCACAGATGCGGCTCGCTCCAGTCAGCAGGAGCCTTTACATGAACGGTAATATCTTCTGCAACGGGAGCATTCGGATCATTGTAAGTAAAATCGGAAGTTCCGTCCTCAGAAACCGTAACCCACACCTCAGCTGCATCGATGGAGATATCCTCCGTCTGCACATCGCCGCTGTTGCCGTTGACAATGATGCTGTTCACCCAAACGGGAGCGCTGGCAGTGTACCAGCCATCTTCGCCTTTGCTCATGGTCTTGCCGGGCCATGCTTCAAAAGCATTCTTGCCATCCGGTGCAGACCATGCCCACAGGCAGACATCCTGCCAATCATCGGGAACCTGCGCATGAATCTTGAATTTTTCTACATACTCCGGCAGATCACCGGTGGTCTGTGCATCGTAGCTGATTTCTACATTTTCTGCATCGGTCACCGTGACCCAAGCATTTTTGCTTTCCAGCTTGTAGTCACTGGTCTGAACCGCTGCGTCATTCGCATTGATAATAATGTTGTTGGTGGTTTCGGGAATCCAGCAGTAATACCAGCCATCGTTGTTGCTGTCTGCTTCCATCTCGCCACCGGGCCATGCATCAAAAGCGTTTGTACCATCGTCTGCCCACGCCCACAGGTGCGGGTCTGACCATTCAGACGGGAGTTTTGCGTAGACGATTATTTTTCCATCGGATGCTTCCTCTGCAAACGCAGCAACAGGCATAAGCAGACACAGCATCAATGCCGCCAGCACAACTGCAAACAAGTGTTTTACTCTGCTCATATTTGTTTCCTTCTTTCCAAACGGTGAAGAGTTTTTGAGATTTTCTGATGCGCATCCTTGACATCTACAGAGTAACACTCCCAGCACCCCACGTCAACAAAGAAATAGGGAAACGGTTTCCTTTCAATTTGTGCATATTTCATCATGTATTCACTATTTGAATGTGCAGTTTGCTAGTAATTTTGGCGTTTTTTCTTTCAGTGTAACTATTTTGTAATTTTTGCAGTTCTTTATTTTCCCTTTGTTTCCTATCTTATTTTTGTACACTGTTTCAACCGCCGTCAAAATTTCTCTTAAACTTTATAGTGTAAAATATTGCATTGCATCCGCACGATTGCCGTCAATTCTCACCTCCAGATGCAGATGGTTGCCTGTAACGCGTCCGGTATGGCCAACGTAACCGATGACTTGCCCGGCCTGCACCTGCTGACCGGTGGTGACGCAGATGGACGAGCAGTGGGCATACAGCGTTTCCAGCCCGCCGCCGTGGTCGATTTGGATGTAGTAGCCGTAGCTGCCGCCCCAGCTGTCCAGACCGTTGGCAACGGTGACAGTTCCGTCTGCAGCGGCGAGGATCGGTGTACCCTCGGCGCAGGCAATGTCTGTGCCAGTGTGAGAACTGACCTCGCCGGTGATGGGGTCAATACGGTGGCCAAATTGCGAGGTAATTGTACCCGCAAGCGGCAGCGGCCATTGCAGTGTGCCTGTTGGGGCGCGTGTACCATCAGGAGACATGACTTCTCCCCCACCCTGCTCAAAGCCGCCGAGCAGTTCCGCCCATAGTTCCTCGTACTGCGGGTCTTGCAACAGTTGCAGGTAGGTATTCTGTCGGATGGTAAAGTGGTAATCTGCCGCCATCTCGTCGGGGGTTTTGTGGGTCAGTTCGATTACGAGGACGGTTTCAGTTATCTCTGTTGTGGTTACTTTTCCGTTCTTGTCCGTCGTTTCTATAGCAGCGGTTTCCGCACGGGTAGAGTAGTCCACCGCGTTCATTGCCCACATAATTTCCCGCAGCTTGTCCACTTGATTTTCCGTCAGCGCCGCTACAGGTGTGCCCTGTTCATTGCCGGATACATACGATGAAAAGACCGCCAAGATATCTTGCCAGCGGATGTAGTATACATCATCGTTGGCGGTAATGTCTTGGCGGTCGTGCTGTACGGTATTGGAGATTTCTTCCAGTCTGTCGCGGTATTCTGCTGTCAGTGTTTCTACTGCCTGTTGCACGGTAATTGTGTCGGCGTTGGGGGCATTGGCGGCAAAAAAGATGCCATAGGCCGAGCCGGACACAAAGGCCACAAGGCTGATGACAATAATAATACTGAGTGCCACGCTAATCCCCGCAGCAATGGCCGCGACAAGACTGTGCAGGCCGACAAGAAAATGCCGTACTGCCGAGCGCACCGCCACAGCCGTCTTGCAGGTGCTGCTGGCGGCTTTCTGGATAGCAAGCTGCACTTGACGGGTACGGGTCTGCATTTGTGCTTGGGTTGTTATGTTCCGCACAGTTTCATTTGCGGCGGTGTGCAGTTGGCGCTGTCCTTGGGTAACGCCGCGAATATCGCGCGGCGCGGTTTTGGCGGTGATGGCTTTTTCTTTCGCCCGCTGGCGGGGCAAATCTGCCCCACGGCGCGGGTGCCGCTCTGCATCGGACAGCGTGCTGCACTCGACTTGTTTGGGGCTGACACCGCGCTCATTGGCGGTGTGGACGCGGATGGTTTCGGTTTGCTCGGCGGAACGGCGTTCCCGGTATTTTTCTATCTGTTTGCGGGCAATCTTGCGCCCTTGCTGCACGGTGAAATCTGTGTTTTGCTTGATGACCGAATAGGATGTATCGGTTACCACCGAGCTGGTATCTTGCGCAGTTGTATAATCACCGTCTCCCTGCGTAGAAGTGCTTTCTCGCAGCATGGTTCGGCTTTTCTCCTTGGCCTCCGCCCACGCCTTTTTCAGCGCAGCTTTCGTGATTCCCCCGGTTGCATTGCTTCTCGGCATATGCGCGGTTGGCTTTTCTTTAATATCTTTCATGGCATCACCCCTCGTCATAAATTATTCAAATTGAATTTCAAAATCGTTCAAACAGCTTTTAAATTCTACACACAAGTCGCCGCTATAATAAGTCTCGTAATCAAAACAAACGCGGGAAGCATCCCGCACACCACTGCGCCTTAGACCATGCCAGAGCAATCGCTCGGTCAAGGCCAGACAAAGGGCCATTACATATAAAAAAGCAATGCTGTATCTTCCGATTCTGGACGATACAGCATTTTCTTTGCAATTATGAAAAGATGTTGCTATAATAGAATCATCTCTTTGAAACGCGAGGTTTCTCCCATGAATTTATATATCAGTGCCGCCGAGTATGACTACCACACCCTGCTGAAAGTGGCCGAGATGGCAGGGCTTGCCGGAATCATCGGCTTTCACGAGGCAGCGGACGGCTATCTGGTAACTTTCCCGGATGGCGAAAATGCTGAGGCTCTCATCAACGATTATAAAGGTCGGCTGCGCGATTTGGAAAACAACATTTGGATGCACTAATGTAGGCATACAAATCGAAATTTGCAGGACGGAGAAACTTATGGAAGAATTGATACAAAGATGTTCATGGGCAACTACCGACTTATATAAAGAGTATCATGATAATGAATGGGGAAAGCCCGTTCATGATGAGAATAAATTATTTGAGATGTTAATACTTGAAGGTATGCAGGCAGGACTATCGTGGCTGACAATACTAAACAAAAGAGAGGCATTTAGAATTGCTTTTGATAACTTTGACTGCAAAAAAGTAGCGCTGTACGATGATGCAAAAATAGAAGAGCTAATGCAAAATAGCAGCATTGTTCGTAATCGGTTAAAAATCAAATCAGCAATAACAAATGCTCAACAGTTTATAAAAATCCAAGAATCGTATGGCAGTTTTGATTCGTTTATATGGTCTTATGTTGATGGTAAGCCAATTCTCAATCAGTTCCAAACTGAAACTGATATACCCGCAAGGACTGCACTCTCAGATCAAATTAGTAAAGACTTAAAAGAGCTTGGCTTTAAGTTTGTTGGTAGTACAATTATATATGCCTATATGCAGGCAATAGGGATTGTCAATGACCATGTAAAAGGTTGCCATTTGTATGCCAACAAATAGCATTTCACTTTCGATTGATAGAACAGCAGCTCAACAGGCTTGCTAAGGGCTTTCTGCATCACAATTTCAAGTTTGTCTGCTTATTAAGCGGCTTGATCCAAATGGATCGAGCCGCTTTTGCTTACATCATCCTCTGTTCCTGCTGCTGCACCGGGAACGGCGGGTCAAAGCGGCGCAGCAGGCCGAACTCCGTTTGCGTCACGCAGTCGTTTTCCATGCAGTCCTGACCGTATTTCTCAAAATCCATGTAACCGTCCAGTTCATAGATGGCTTCATCGTCCAGCCCCAGCGTTTCCTGCAATCGCTGCTGACCGTAACCGTAGGCATCCTCCGTGATGCGCTGATAGTTGTCCAGATTTCGCAGGAGTTCACAGGCTCCGCGCAGGGTTTCCGGCCGCTCGGCCTCCAGCACGGCGGCGTAGGTCAGAAGCGCACCGTCCTGCTGCCAGATGTCCTCCAAGGCTTCCGCAAAATCGTTGTAATCCTCCACGGCGGGGCAATCCGTATCATGGATTAGCTCGCCGATGTAAGGCACCTTGAAGCGAATATCGCAGAGCATGGCATCCGCGAAAACATCGATATCAAGGTAATTTTTCACAGCGTCGAGGTATTCCTCATCAGCGGGAAGGACGAGGGTGTAGTCCGGCTTTCCATCGACGCGCAGCGTCATGCGGAGCATTTCATCCCTGCTCTCATCCCGCCAAGGCTCTGCCGGCGAAAGATAGCTGCGGTCGATCCCAATATCCGGCGTCAGCAAGCTGCGGGCGTTGGGGACAAAGGCACTGTACCGGGCATAGTTGTACCCCTGCGGGTCAACAAGGAAACCGTCCTTTCCCTCCGCGTCAAGGATGAGCAGGCAGTGCCTGGAGTCATCATCGTGCCGGATGGCATTTTTGTTCTCCGCGATGAAATCATAGTCAGCCAGCAGTGCGCGGCTGAACTGCTGGAACCGCTGGCTTGGCAACTCGATGACCTTATCCACGGCACAGTGGTCTGCCTCGCACCCGGTCTGCTTACACTTCAGTTCTGCCCGAATGATCATCGTGAAAGCCCTCCCATCACCATGTGGCTGCTCTGGCTACCGCTCATCACTTCTTCCAAGCGAAAAAAGCCCTTGTACGCGATGTAGCCCCGGTCAGTGAACATCCCGTCCTCCGCGTTCATGCGCTCCGCGCCGTACTTTTCATAGTCATAAAAAGCGTCGAGGTTTTCGTCATAGTCGAAGTGGCCGGACTGTTGGATCATGTACTTGCCGTACTCGGCGGGAGAGTGCGCGCCAGGGGCGAAGTCAAAGAGGTCAAGGTTTTCCGCAAGATTTTTGATCTGTGCCGCGGACTTTGGCTTTGCCAGCATGACCACGGCCCCCAGCTTATTCATGTCGCTATCGGAAAGGCTATCCGCGGCCTGTGCCAATGCGTTAAGGTCAGAAAGATTTTCACGCTCCATATCCAGCAGCACATCCACCTCGTTGGGGAGCTGGCTGTCCTCCAGCCGCAGGCGGACATCAGCGGGATCTGTGATGCCCCCGCGAAGGAGCGCGCGGTCGATCTCCTCCCGCTCCATGGGGAGGAACAGCCATGTGATGTGTTCTGTGTCCTCTGGCTCACTTTTGGAGGTCGCCGCAACGGTGATGGCGTTCGGTTCATGGTAATAGCAGGGAAAGAACCGGCCATCGTAGACCTGTTCCAGATTCATACCGTTGTCGTAGACCACACCGTAGGGCGTGATCGTGCCGCCGCCGTTTTCGATGAGCCGCCGTGCGGTTTTCTCGCCGTCCAGTGCGTTCAGCTCATCCACGCTTGCGCTGCCGCCGTGTAGGTTCATGTAATGGTCACGGCCGATGGCGGCGAGGTCAGAAAAGTCGCTGATGACCGTGGCCTGCTGGCAGCAGGAGGTCAGGTTGATGAGATCCTTCAGCTGGAACAGCTCCAGCTTGTGCGCCATCGCCTGAAACTGCGCGGCCTCGCCGGTGTCGAAGCTGTCCAGCCGTTTTGCAAGGTAGTTCAGCTCCTCCACATTGACCGTGAGCATCTCCGTGCGCTTGAGCACAGTGTAAAAGCTGTTGATTGCCTGCACCTTACAGTCCGCCTTGACCGCGTCGCCGATCTCCAGTGCCTCCAACAGCTCCATGCAGTGCGCGTACTGGTCGCGGGGGATGGGGAATGGGATGGTCGCCACGCCGTATTCCGGGTGGCTGGGATTACTCAAAATTGCTTGAATCATCATTTATATTTTCCTCCAATCCGTTGATTTTGTTCATTCTGGTCCGCAGACAGGTCCCATCCGCGCCCCAGCAGAGAAAACCATGGCGGGGATAAGGGCAGCCGTCACACTCCGGCGAGCGGCTGCAAACAGGTGCCGGCAGCGGTTCCTGCTGAAAGCCGGGAAAGTGCGGAAGAATGAGTTTGAAGTGGATCGTGCCGTAAATTTCCATCATTTTTCCTCCTGTTAAAATAAAAAATGCCGGACATTTCTGTCCGGCCTGCGTGGATACTTATTTCATTGTCATGCCGCTCTGTTCCGGCGCGTCCCGCTGCCGCGGAGCATCCGCAGACGAAATGTTTGAACTGGCGCAGGACCTGGGCGCGCTGGCTGTTTATATTTCTGGCGCGGGTCCCACCATTATGGCGGTTGTTCCGCGTGACGATCAGGAATTCTTTGCCCGCGCGCAGGAAGCTCTGCCGCAGAGCGAAAAGCTAAAGCATTTTACCGTTTACCGCCTGCTGCCCGATAACACAGGCGCAACGGTGAAATAAGGGAACAGGGAGGAAGAGGGCTTTATGGGTCTTATCGTACAAAAGTTCGGCGGTACCTCGGTCAAGGATCGTGACCGCATCTTTAATGTTGCGCGCATTGTGGCCAACACCCGCAACCAGGGCAACGATGTTGTTGTTGTTGTTTCTGCCCAGGGGGATACCACCGATGACTTGATTACCAAAGCGGCCGAGATCACCAGTGATCCGTCCCACCGCGAAATGGATATGCTGCTGGCCACCGGCGAGCAGATTTCCATCTCGCTGCTGGCCATGGCGCTGCAGGAAATCGGTGTTCCGTCCGTCAGCCTGACCGGCTGGCAGGCCGGCTTCAACACCGACCGCGCTTACACCAAAGCCCGCATTAAGCGCCTGAACACCGAGCGCCACTTCCCAGGTACGGTTGTTGGT
>OGWU01000425.1_pt1 | contig 28648 bp, 27 predicted proteins | sample 1576071 | NCBI WGS metagenome assembly OGWU01 (sample SAMEA3541582, study PRJEB24748) | human gut metagenome | biome: human gut; feature: human-associated habitat; material: faeces | place: China | collected 2012
CTGCTGCTTATAAAAGCGCATATCCGCCATTCGGGCTCTGTTGGAGGAGGCACTTGAAAAATAACCGAACACGCGGTTGCCGAAAGTGCCCTGTTCATCGTTGCGTTCCCAATAGGAGTTGCCTTTTGTTGCGCAGACGGGTGCAGCAAGTGCAGCCGCAAACAGAAGGGCAATGAAACCGACGGTGAAGAGCGGGGAGTTCAAAAAGCCGAGTCCGGATGCCTGAGGAATCTTTGCAAAGAACAAACCGAGGGAAAGTCCGATGCCGCCGATGATCTGAAACAGTGCATTGCAGCCGGAGCGAAAGATTTCAATCGATTGCCTAAGGCCGTATCCGGTGAAGTTCTGGCTTTGCCATATCTGCGATTGAAGCTCGTAAACGCGCTGACTGTCAGCATTCGGAAAATCCATATCAAGCCTTTTTTTGCCGAATACGGACTGCATATTGGCATAAAAAGTGGATTCCTCCGCTTCGCGCCAATGCTGCAAAATCGCATTGAGCAGCATTATCCCGGCGGTCGCGCCGAGAGTCAGCAAAACCCAATTGCGGAGTGTCCTGAAAACTCAAATATATGTCCAGTATGTTTAAATCAACCTGGTGCAAAGCCTCATCCAACTAATGAAAAAGCTTTAGAAAATGCTTTAATGATTGCTTTAATGCTTAATTGTAAAATCGATCAAGGATTTACTTACTTCATGAGAAAACACTACGATTACCCAGATTTACCATCTGGTTATCAAAGAACATCAGTTCCAATTGGATATGAAGGGGAATTAAATGGAATTAGAATAAGGGAGATTCATGTAGAAGAGGATCCAGGACAATACAAACCTGACAGAGGTATTGTAAACTTTAACCGTTCAGGGATTCCTTTAGTTGAAATTGTAACAGAACCTGATATAAAATCTCCAGAAGAAGCTAGAAACTTTTTAAACGAGCTAATTCGTGTTCTCCAGTATAGTGGAGGAGCTCGTGGCGAAGGTACTATGAGAGCTGACGTAAACATTTCTATTGAAGGTGGAAACAGAGTAGAAATGAAAAACGTAAACTCCATTAAAGGAGCTTACAGAGCTTTAAAATTCGAGCTTGTAAGACAGAAAAACCTCATGAAAAGAGGAGCTGAAATTAAACAGGAAACACGTGCATATCTTGAATCCCAAATGATTACTGTTGGAATGAGACTAAAAGAAGATGCTGACGATTACAGATTTATCCCAGATCCAGATTTACCTCCAATGGAAATTTCACAAGCTCAAATTGATGAAATTCTTGAAACAATGCCTGAAGCACCACATAACAAGGTAAAAAGATTTGTTGAAGAATATGGCGTAGATGAAGAAACAGCTAAGGTGTTAAGTTCTGAATTGGATTTAGCTATTGCATACGAAGAAGTTGCTAAACAGGTTGATTCCAAATTTGCAGCAAAATGGATGAGGGACGAACTTAAAAGAGTATTGTCATACAATAAATTAACATATGGTGAAAGCGGCATTTCTGTTGACCAGCTAGTTGAATTTTTAAACCTTCTATCAAATAAAGAAATTACCACCAAAGCAGGGCAAAGAGTTATTGAACAAATGCCAAACAACGATAAGTCTCCAAAAGCTATTGCTGAAGAATTAGGTCTTATTGGTGTTGCTGGTGACGATGAAGTATTGGCTGCTGTAAAAGAAGCTATCGAACAAAATCCAAAAGCTGTAAGTGACTATCTTGAAGGTCAAGACGCTTCCATAAACTTCCTTGTAGGTCAAGTTATGAGAATAACCCGTGGAAAAGCAGATCCTGGCGAAACTGTCAAATTATTAAAAGAAAACATTCAATAATTCTGGAGTGTTAGAATGGCTCAGAAGAAAACTTTTGTAAAAGATTACATGACGAAAAACGTTATTAGCGTAACACCTTCCACTCCAACTGAAGAAGTAATTCGTGTAATGAAGGAAAGTAACCACAACAGCTATCCAGTAGTAGACGAAAATGATAAGCTGGTTGGTATTGTAACATCTTTTGACATCTTACTTAAAGATTGGGCTGATGAAGTAAAGGATATAATGACAACTGATCTTGTAGTGGCAAATGAAGAACTAACCATTAACGATGCTTCCCGTGTAATGTTTAGACGAGGTATTTCAAGAATGCCTGTAATAAATAATGACGGCAAATTGGTAGGCATTATCACCAATACTGACATGGTCCGTTCCCATATTGAAAGATCCACTCCAAATAAGGTGGAATATTTCAAAAAGACCTTAGAACAGCTATATGGAATTAAAACCACTTTAAAACATATGAAAGTTGATACTGACAAGCTTAGACCAACACAGGACAGGGTTTATGCTGATGAATTAGAAGGCAGAGCATATGAGCTTAAAAGAGGATTGGCTGAACCTGCCATTGTTGTAAAAACCGGAGACAGATGGATTCTTGTAGACGGACACCACAGATCTGTTGCATCTAAACATTTAGGATGTGAAAAAGTAGATTCCTATGTCATTGACTTAGGTCAGGACATTAAATTAGGAATGGAGAAAACAGCTGACGAAGCTGGAATCAAAAAATTTGAAGATATTGAAATTATTGACGATGCACAACATCCTTTAATAGCTCTTACTGAAACTATTAAAGACCAAGAAAATAAAAGAGAAGATTAAAATGTCAGATGAAATTATAAGAGCAGTATATGAAGTGCTTGAATCAAGAAGAGATAATCCCATTGACTCCTACACATCAAATATTATGAAAGACAGCGATAAAAAAGCAGAAGACAAGATTCTTGAAAAGATAGCTGAAGAAACTGGAGAAGTAATAATAGCTACAAAAAACAAGGAAAATCTAGTTTACGAATCTGTAGACCTTTTGTTTTTCACACTTCTAAACTGCGTTTATCAGGGAGTCTCAATTGAGGAAATCTTTGAAGAGTTTGAAAGAAGAAGAAAATAGCTATAAGTCGTATTCCAAATTATACATTCCTCTTTTGAATATCTCTTTTTTATTAAATACCTTAAAACCTAATTTTTCATAAAGCCTTTTTGCACCAGCATTTCTAAAATCAGCATCTAATTTTACTTTTTTAAAATTGTCTTCACTGGCTTTTTCTATTACTTTTGAAATAACTTTACTTCCAATGCCTTTTCCGCGACATTTGGTGGAAATTCCAAGTTCAGCTATGTATATCTCATCTTCATTAACATCAGATATTACAAAATAATCTAAAATATCAATAGCTAGCAATTTAAAAGAAGTGAATTCTTTAAGATACTGAATAAATGAAGGCCTTTTGTTAATCCACAAAACGATTATGCCGATAATTTCGCCTTTGCATACAATAACATACAAGTCATCATGGTCATGGTTTAAAAGATCTCTGGAAATATCCTTTAGAGCACTTTCCTTGTTCTTATATAAGCTGTCAAAGGTCCAATGGTCTATATCGTAAATCAGACCTGCAACCTGGTTAACTGAATGTTCTTTAGAATCAAACTTCTCAAAGTTCATTGCAACAACTCTTGATTATTGTTAATGCGAAAATAGCTGCACCAAAACCGTTGTCAATATTTACAACAGCTATTCCTGGAGCGCAGGATTGAAGCATTGAGTTTAATGCAACAAAACCTCCTTCACCCACACCATAACCTACTGAAGTTGGAACTGCAATGACAGGAATATCAACAAGACCTGCAATCACTGTTGGAAGAGCTCCCTCCATTCCTGCACAGACAATAAGAACCTTAACGTCCTCCTTAATCATGTTAGCTATTACCGGGAAGAGCCTGTGGATTCCTGCAACACCAACATCATAGGAAGTAAATGTTTCACAACCACCTTCTTCCACAATGACTTTAGCTTCCTCAGCTATGTCAATGTCTGATGTCCCACCAGTTATGATTCCTATTTTAGATGAATGAATGAAAGTTTTCGGTTTTATTCTAAGTACAAGAATTCTGGCAGCTTTGTTGTAGTCAAAAACCACACCATCATCAAGTAGATATCCTAAATCATCCCTTAATCTTTCAAACCTTTCATTGGAAAGTCGTGTTACTATAAGATTTTCGTGAGGAGAATTTTCAAAGTACTTTTTAATAATCAATAATAAATCATCATAAGATTTGCTTTCAGCGTAAACCGCCTCTGGAAAACCTGCACGATTAGTTCTGGAAGAATCGAAATTAGCTATCTCATTAACTTCAAGTATATTGTCTGCTTTAAGCTGCTTTTCGCATTCTTCAAGAGAAATTTTATTGTTCTTAAAGTCTTCTAAAATCTTTTTCATAACTTAACTTTTAGAGTGTACTGTTTATATAAATTATTGGTTAGTATTTGTTTGTGTGATGTTATGTGTGTTTTCTCCATTATAATGTAAAATACATTACATAATGGGATGTGTGTTTTCTCCATTATAATGGGATTTCCATTATATTTATATAAAATATCTCTAAAAATATTACCATAGGTGTAATCATGGGGAATTTGCCATTAGGAAATGATAATGATCTAGACGACATGCAGTTCTATAACCGAGAAATTGAGACATCATTTATCTCCGATAATTTAGAATTAACTAAAAAAGGATCAACTCCAACAATACTGCTTACAGGCATTAGAGGAGTAGGTAAAACTGCATTAATGAAAAAAATAAAAAAAGATTTTCAAGATAGATATTTAGTTGTCTATATGGATTTATCATCAATGGATAAGTTTAAAGATGAAAAGTTAACCCGTTTTAGCTTCATGAAGCTATTCTATGAATCTATTATAAAAGCTTGTAGGGAATCGAACATTATAAGTATAGATAAGCAGATTTTGAAATATTTTAAAACCCGCAACTTCAGATTAGATAAAATTGCATCAATTGATAAAATTCCAGTTCCCATTCTAAAATCAGAAGAGGATTATGGAAAATTCGCTACTTTTGTAATGGATTTGCCTCAACAAATATATAATGATTGTAAAAACAATATTGAAGGTGTTTTAATATTCATGGATGAATTTCAAATGTTAAAACAAGTAGATGATGATGTTAATAGATTTTTATGGTATATTAGAAGCGTCATCCAATCACAGAAATATGTTGGATATATATTCTCCGGAAGCATGAGTGTTAAAGATGATTTAATTGCAGATATTGCAGGACAAAATGGTGCATTTGGAGGGAGAATATTAAATTATGAAGTCAAAACATTTTCATCTGATACAACAAAAAATTATCTAACTGAAAAAGCAGATTATCTTGAGTTCACAGATGAGGGTTTTGATAGGTTTTACAAATGTACAAATGGTATTCCTTATTATATCAATACTTTTGCAAGATTATTGCCACCTAATGAGAAATTGAATGAAGAAAAAATAATTTTCGAATTTAAAAAAGCCTTGCCATATTTATCAGTCCATCTAACTAATGAATGGTATAAATTAAATAGTCAGGAAAAAAGAATAATTACAGCAATTGTGGAAAAACCATTAAAAAGAATTGAAATAGCAAATAAATTGGGAGTGACCAGCGGAGCAATAGGTGCATCTCTAAAGTCACTGCAAAATAAAACATTAATAGAATTAGATGAAAATGGCTTTAAAATATATGATTCCATATTCAAAACATGGCTAAAAAATGAATATGAAGAAAAAGGAACATACCCATATTAAATAAAAAGTAAAAGTTGAAGGAGCATAAAAATGGAAGGTCAAAAATTATTAGTTGAAGGAATTGTCCAGGGAGTTGGATTCCGGCCATTTGTCTACAGGTTAGCCCATGACATGAATATTAATGGAAATGTCCGTAATCTAGGCAATATCGTTGAGATAAACATCGACTCCAAATTTGACGAGTTCAAAAATCGGTTGCTAAATGAACTTCCTCCGATAGCTAAAATCAATTCTATAAAAACCGAAAAGATTGATAATGCTAATTTCAATGGTTTTGAGATACTGGAAAGCGATGACTACAGCGACGGAGTTTCAGTTATCCCTCCAGATGTCAGTATCTGCGACAAATGTCTGGAAGAGATAAGAAATCCTAATAACAGACGTTACAAATATCCTTTCAATGCATGTACTGACTGCGGACCTCGTTTTACTGTAATCGACACTGTTCCTTACGACAGGATCAACACTTCAATGGATGAGTTCCCATTATGTGAAGATTGCCTTGAAGAATATATGGAACCGCTTAACAGACGTTACCATGGGGAAGCTATCTGCTGCCAAGACTGTGGACCTGAAATGATGCTTTTTAGAGATTCTGAAAAAGTAGAGACAGATGATCCAATAAAAGTTGCAGCAGAGAAATTAAGTGAAGGCAATATAATAGCTATTAAGGGAATCGGCGGTACACATCTTGTAGTTGATGCATATAATGAAAAAGCAATAGCTGAACTTAGAAAAAGGTTAAATCGTCCAAATCAGGCATTTGCAGTTATGAGCAGAGATTTGGAAGCTGTTGAAAATTATGCTGAGCTTTCAGAAAATGAAAAGAAAACCTTAAAGTCACGTGAAAGACCAATCGTAGTTGTAAAATCCAATGAAGATTATCCTTTTCCAGAAAATCTGACTGGAGGGCTTCACACAATCGGCGTAATGCTTCCCTACTCACCAATGCACTACTTACTATTTGATGAAAGCAAAAGCGACACTCTGGTTATGACTTCAGCCAATATTCCTGGCGAACCGATGATGATTGACACAGAGGAGATAATAAACCTTGAAATAGCTGATTACAGCCTTGTTCACAACAGGAAAATTCTAAACAGGTGCGATGACTCTGTCGTAAGGTTTAGAAATGATGAGCTGTCATTTATTAGGCGTTCTCGTGGATATACTCCAACACCAGTTGAGATAGCTAGCATATATGAAATAAATAACCTTGATGTGTTGTCTTTAGGTCCTGAACTTGACGTAACATTCTCAATAGCTACCAAAAACCTGATATACCCTTCACAGCACATCGGAAATACCAATAAATTCAAGACCTTAGAATTCCTGAAAACAGCTATAGCTCATCTGGAAAACCTTTTGAAGATAAATAGCTACGATGTAATAGCCTGTGACCTGCATCCTAATTTCTTTACAACAAAACTTGCAAGAGAATATGCAGAAAAATATGACGCTAAATTATTACCAGTTCAGCATCACTATGCCCATGCAGTAAGCCTTATGAACGATAATGAGGTGCCTGAGGCTGTTGTAATAGCTGCTGACGGCGTCGGTTATGGAGAGGACAATACAAGTTGGGGCGGTGAAATCCTCTACAGCGATGTTAAAAGCTATAAGAGACTGGCGAGCCTTGAAGCTCAAAAGATGCCTGGAGGAGATCAGGCAACCATATATCCAGCGCGAATGGTTGGAAGTATTCTTTCAAAACAGTACGAAAGGAAAGACCTTGAAAGAATTCTAAAGGAAAACTATTCACATCTCTTTAAATATGGAAATAGGGAAATCGAAATGGTATTAAAGCAGCTCGATTCAGATTTAAATGTTGGAGTGACTACAAGTACAGGCCGTATCTTGGATTCCATTTCAGCAGCACTTGATATCTGCAGTGAAAGAACATATGAAGGAGAATGCTCAATGAAACTTGAAAGTGTTGCATACAAGTCAGAAAACCCGACAGCTATTGACTTTGAAATAAAGGACAATAAACTAAACACCTCCAAAATAGTAAAGGATGTAGTTGAGAATTATCTTAAAGGAGAAAGTAAAAAAGACATAGCTGCAGGAGCTCAAATTGCAGTAGCTAAAGGACTATCAGAACTGGCCATTCAAAATGCAGGAAGTGTTGACACAATAGGGGCTACCGGAGGAGTATTCTACAACGAAGCAATAAGCAAAACTTGTAAGGACTACATAACCGAAAACGGATTTAGGTTTATTCAGCATAAGAACAGCTGTTCAGGAGACGGTTCTGTTTCAGTAGGGCAAGCTATTGTTGGAAAAGTTAAAAATTAAAGTCATCCAATAAGATTTACTTTATTTAAAAGATTAATTACTTATATTGAGAGAATCTACTTATTATTACTTTACTACATGTCCAGGAGGACATATGATGGCAAATTCAATAGAACTTGATAAAGAAACAAAAGAGAAGCTGTTAGAAAAAAGTGATAAATGTGGCATGGATCCTTCCGAACTACTTAACAAATATGTCACAGAAGGTTTAAAAAACGATGAAATTGAAGAAAAACGCAAAGCAAAAAGAAAAAACTTCAAGGAACGCATGAAAAAATATCCTCCCCTTTTAGAGGATTGGGAAGTAGTTCAAAAAAGAGCTTACACTCCTGAAGAATTAGAAGAATTATTTGAATGGCTATCTGAACCTATGGTAAACCTCCATATTTAGATTATTTTATTCAAGGTATAGAAATAGACGAAATAGGGGGAAATATTAAAAACGGTACTGGCAAATGATTTTTTATGACAGTAGCTATTTAATAGCATTAATTAACAAAAAAGACAAATATCATGCTGAAGCAGAAGAAATTAAGAATATTCTAACAAATAGGAATTTCAATGCTTGTATTAATTTCACTGTTCTTTTAGAAGTGTTAAACTCGGCTAATAAATACAATAGATTAAAAACCAATGAAATATTCAAGGAATTATAATCTAAAACAAACATTATCATGTTGGATTATGAAGATTTAAAAAATTCTCTTGATTTACATAAATATTATAATCATGCCCTGAATTTTAATGATTGCACTATTTTAAACACTATGGATGAAAATGATATAAACTTCATCATTAGCTTTGACAGGGATTTTGATAAAGTAAAATGGATTAAAAGAATATACTTAGAAAATATTTCATTGCTCGATTATAGGTTTAATTAGTTTTAAACCTTAATCTCCTTTTATTTAACTAAAAATAAGGAAAAATAGAATTTTCATCTATTTTTCAAAGTTCTTTCCAATATATATTCTGCTCTTTCTTTAAGATTATTGTATAATCTTATTTGGTTTTTTAACTCTTCTATAGCTTCCAACTGACCGTTATCAATTTTTTTCTCTATTTCAAGCAATTTTGACCATTCGTCTCCAGATGGCAGCTGTGGAGTCATTAGCATGTCTTCAGGAATACTTACATTGAGGCCCATTTTGTTTATTGTTATGTTGATGGTTACATCATGGTGTAAGTCATAGTATTTTCTTGGCCTTCCCCTCATTATTTTTTTGTATGAGGAGTTTAGTATTCCCATTTCCTCCATCGCCCTCAAGTGAGCTATTATTGCTTTTTGGCCTATGTTCAGTTCATTTGATATTTCACTTACAAACATAGGTTCTTCTTTTAAGAGATTGATAATGTCTCTTCGTGTTTTACAACCCATTACATCAAAGATATCTTCAATATCAATATCATCCATGTCAGGATTGATGTTTCTGTTAACTTTAAGGCTTCCTTTTGTCCTGTTAACATTGCTTTTAGAAGAATTTTTATTGTCAGCAACATCTTTCATAATATATACTATTATATCGAAACCTTTATATAACCTTTGGTTACTATAATATAATATACGAGAAAGATAACCTTTGGTTACTTTAATATTTTGGTTTAAAAAACACTCGAAATAGTCGTTGATTAACCATTTTCCAATATGTCCATAAATTCCCAAACCAAAATAATAAAGAAACACACCTAATGTTCTCGAAAACAACGGCTATTAAAGTGTTTGAATAATATTTATCATATAATAAAGACTTTTGTAGGTGAACAAATGGCTAGTGATAAAGAAGAAAAAATTGAAGAAGAAGAAAAAGATCTTCCAGATGAAAATGAATCTTCAGATGAAATAGCTCAATTAAATGAAAAAATAGCTGAACTTGAAGAAGAACTTTCAAAGCAGGAAGAGAAAACTCAAGAATATGTATCATACAGCCAAAGACTTCAAGCAGATTTTGATAACTTCAAAAAAATAAATGAAAAGCAAAATAAGGAAGTTGTTAAATTTGCTAATGAGAATCTAATAAAAAATATATTAGACAGTTATGAAGACTTAGGAAGAGCTTTAGAAAACTCATCAAATTATGATGAGCTAAAAGAAGGAATTGAATTAATAAATAATAAATTAAAAGATACCCTTAAAAAAGAAGGTCTAGAAGAAATTCCTACAAAAGGAGAAAAATTCGATCCGTTTAAACATGAAGCTCTTATGGTTGAAGCTAGTGAAGAAATAGACAATGGATATATCATTGATGAATTAATGAAAGGATACACCCTTAAAGATAAAGTTATTAAATACTCAAAAGTAAAAGTTTGTAAAAAATAAAAAGGTGATAATATGGCAGATTCAAAAAAAGAAAAAATAATCGGTATTGATTTAGGTACAAGTAACTCTGCAGCATCTGTACTTGTTGGAGGAAAACCAACTGTAATTCCATCTGCAGAAGGAGCAAGTCAATATGGTAAAGCGTTTCCAAGTTATGTAGCATTTACTGATGACGGACAAATGTTAGTAGGTGAACCAGCAAGAAGACAAGCTGTTACAAACCCTGAAAATACAATCAGCGCTATTAAAAGAAGTATGGGAACAGACCACAAAGTAAAAGTCAACGGTAAAGAATATTCCCCACAGGAAATCTCTGCATTTATCTTACAAAAAATCAAAAAAGATGCTGAAGCATTTTTAGGAGAACCTATAGAAAAAGCAGTAATTACTGTGCCAGCATACTTTGACGACAACCAAAGAACAGCAACAAAAGACGCAGGTACAATTGCTGGATTGGATGTTGTAAGGCTTGTAAACGAACCAACTGCAGCAAGTCTCGCATACGGTATTGACAAACAAGATGACGATGACTTAAACATTATGGTATACGATTTAGGTGGAGGAACCTTAGATGTAACCATTATGGAGTTTGGTGGAGGAGTATTTGAAGTAAAAGCTACCAGTGGAGACACCAAACTTGGTGGAACTGATATGGATAATGCAATTCTTAACTACTTAGCTAGTGAATTTGAAAAAGAAAACGGCATTAACCTTTTAGATAACGATCAAGCTGTACAAAGATTAAGAGAAGCAGCTGAAAAGGCAAAAATTGAATTATCAACAGTATTGACTACTGAAGTAAACTTACCATTTATTGCAATGGGAAGTGACGGATCTCCTAAAAACTTAATTATCACCCTTACCAGAGCTAAATTAGAAGAATTAGTAGATGATATTGTTAAAAAATCTGGAAAACCAATGCAACAAGCATTAGATGATGCAAAAATGACCAAAAATGACATTGACAAAATCATCCTTGTTGGTGGACCTACCAGAATGCCAATTGTACAAAAATATGTAGAAAACTTCATTGGAAAACCAATTGAAAGAGGAATTGACCCAATGGAATGTGTATCCATGGGAGCATCTATCCAAGGTGGAGTATTAGCTGGTGAAATCAAAGATTTAGTTCTTTTAGATGTAACTCCATTATCATTAGGTATTGAAACTCTTGGAGGAGTATCTACAACATTAATCGACAGAAACACAACCATACCAACTAAGAAAAGTCAAATCTTCTCAACAGCTGCAGACAATCAGCCTTCAGTAGACATTAATGTATTGCAAGGTGAAAGACCAATGGCAGCAGACAACACAAGTCTTGGAAGATTCCAATTAGTAGGAATTCCACCAGCACCAAGAGGAGTTCCACAAATTGAAGTAACCTTCGATATTGATGCAAACGGTATTATAAATGTATCTGCTAAAGATAAAGGTACTGGAAAAGAACAAGCTATTACCATAACTTCATCAACCAAATTATCTGACGAAGAAATCGAGAAAAAAGTAAAAGAAGCTGAAATGAATGCTGAAGCAGATAAAGCTAAACAAGAAGAAATTCAAGTTAGAAACGATGCTGACTCCATAATCTACACAGCGGAAAAAACTTTAGAAGATTTAAAAGATCAAGTAATTGATGATGATAAAACCAAAATCGAAGGTCTCGTAAAAGACTTAAGAGACGTTGTAGCTGGAGATGACATTGCTCAAATCAAAGAAAAAACTGAAGCTTTAACAAAAGCTGTTCAAGAAATTGGTGCTAAAATCTATCAACAAGCAGAAGCTGCTCAACAACAAGCAGCTGGAGCACAAGAACAAAACCAAGGCGCAGAACAAGCACCAAATGACGACGATGATACAATCGATGCAGACTACAAAGTAAAAGACGAATAAACGTAAATTGTTTTAAAAACATTTTATTCCCATAGGTTAATAATCAGAATCAACAAAATAACAAGTAAGAATAAAATGTTTAAAACAATTTTATTTTTTTAAAAAAAATACTATTTTTAGGTGGCTAAATGGCAGACAAGCGAGATTATTATGAAGTCCTTGGAGTCGATAAAAATGCAGATGAAAAGGAAATTAAGAAGGCCTATCGTAAACTAGCTATGAAATACCATCCTGATGTTAGCGAAGATGAAGATGCGTCTGAAAAATTCAAAGAAATAAGTGAAGCTTATGCTGTCTTATCAGACTCAGATAAACGTCAGAAATATGATCAATTTGGTCATGCAGGTATGGATGGCTTTAGTGCTGAAGATTTCTATCAAAATGTAAACTTTGAAGATATATTCCAAGGAATGGGCATGAATTTCGATTTAGGAAGTATATTTGAAATGTTTGGTTTTGGTGGCGGTGGAAGTCGCCGTGGATTCGGAGGAGAACCTGCTGGACCTGAAAGAGGATCAGATATTTATACCGAAACTCAAATAACACTAAAAGAAGCTTTTGAAGGCTGTGAAAAAGAAATAAAAATAAGACAAGAACAACTTTGCCCTACATGTAATGGAAGCAGATCAAAACCTAGAGTAGAACCTCAGACATGCCAAACATGTAACGGAACAGGACAGGTAAAACAGGTAAGCAACACATTCTTAGGACAAATGATAAACTTCAGACCTTGTAGAGAGTGTGGAGGAACTGGAAAAATTATAACAGACCCATGTCCAGACTGTAAAGGAAAAGGAAAAACACGTGAAACAAAAACAATCACTATAGAAATTCCTCCAGGAGTATCTGAAGGAGACCGTTTAAGAGTCAATTCAGAAGGTAACTGCGGAGATGGTCCAGGATTAAGTGGAGATTTAATAGTCAGCATCCACATTAAAAAAGATAAAAACTTTACAAGAGACGGAAGAGATTTGCATTACACAAAACACATTAGTTTCCCACAAGCTACTCTTGGTGACACAGTAACTATACCAACAATTGAAGGTAAAGAATTGGAATTCGAAATTCCAGCAGGAACACAAAGCGATAGCATATTTAAACTTAGAGGACAAGGAATGCCTGCATTAAGAGGAGGTAACTATGGAAACTTATATGTTACAGTTAATGTTGTAATACCTCAAAAAGTCAATAGTAAGCAAAGAAAACTTCTTGAAGAATTCGCTGCAATAAGTGGAGACGAGATTAAAAAACCTAAAAAAGGATTCTTCGATAAAGTTAAAGATGCCATTGAAAACTGAAACAGAGGATAGTAAAATATCCTCATATAACCCTTCATTACTTATTTTAATAAATCTTTCATAATAATCAATAGAGATATTCGATTATTTATTGTAAAATTATCATATATACTCCAATATATAAACACAGAAACAAACAATTAGCTATTTTTATTTAAAAAATTGGTTAAGCTATTTTTTATAAAATCAATTTGAAGCAAAGAGAAGTGTTGTTTTAATTGTAAATTTTTCTTTTTGAAACTTCAGTTTCCAAAATGGAGATGGTGGAGCTGTTTTTTGGTCTGGTAATGATGGTGCTTTGTCTGATTGTAATTTCATTGATAATATTGCAGATTATGGTGGTAGTGTTTATTGGAATGGTGCTGGGGGTAACATATCCAATTCTAATTTCACAGGCAATACAGCAAATAATAATGGTGGTGCTGTTTGCTGGAATGGGACTGAGGGTATTTTGAATAATTGTAAATTCATCAACAATACTGCTAATTTTGCTGCAGGTGCTGTTTCATGGGGTGGGGCTAATGGTACTATATATAACTCCTATTTTATTAGTAATACCGCTAGTACTGATGGGGCTATTTTATGGTATGCTCCAAATGGTACTATTCGTAATTCCATTTTCATTAATAATGTTGCTAAAAGTAGTTATGCTGGTGCTATTTACTGTGGTGGAGTTGCTCATAATACTATTATATCTGATTCTATTTTCATTGGTAATACAGCAGCTATTCGTGGTGGTGCTATTCAATGGGGTGGAGCTAATGGTACTTTAATAAGGTGTGATTTCATCAACAACTTCGCAGTTATTGAAGGTGGTGCTGTTTTTTGGGTTAGTGCTAATAGTACTATGTTTGATTGTAATTTCACAAATAATCATGCATCTAAAGGTGATAATGTTTATTGGATGTGGACAATAAACGAATTTTTAAACAAATATAATCAAATCAATGATTATGATTATGTTTTGATTCTTAAAAATGGTGTTGGAACCCCCTCACACACAATTGTTTTGAATAAAAAAGGAATAACCATCTCCAGTCAGGGAAATGTAATTTTTGATGCAAAAGGCGGTAATGTACATTTTGAAGTTACTGGAGATAACATTTTAATTGAGAAAATTACTTTCCGAAACTTCAATTTCACTGCAGGTACTGGCTACGGAGGAGCAATTCTATGGACTGGAATATTTGGTACATTGAGAAATTGTAACTTCATCAACAACACTGCTAAAGGTCATGGCGGTAGTATTTATTGGCTTGGTGCTAATGGTAGAATATCTGATTCTTCTTTCACAAATAACACTGCATATAAAAATGGTGGTAGTATTGCTTTTGGTAGTACTAATGGAAATATAACTGGCTGTACTTTCACAGGTGATACTGCAACTAATGTTGGTGGTAGTATTGATTTATGGAGTGCTAATTGTATTATATCTGACTGTACTTTCACAGATAATACTGCTGATGTTTATGGTGGTGCTGTTCACTGGTATGGGCCAAATGGTATTATAATAAATTCCAACTTCAATAATAACAATGCTACTGAATTGGGTGGTGGTGTTTTATGGGGTACAAATGCTATTAATGGTACTATAAAAGATTCAAAATTCATTAATAATGTTGCTAGGATCGGTGCTGGTGTTTATTGGACTAACGCTATTAATGGTAAGATTATAGATTCTACTTTTATAAAAAATGCTGCAGGTGTTAATGGTGGTGGTGTTTCCTGGGGAGGTAATAATGGTATTATAACAGAATCCACTTTCACTGAAAATACTGCAGCTAATGTTGGTGGAGGTATTGACTGGTGGGCCAATAATTGTACTGTAACTAAATCTACTTTCACTAGCAACACCGCTACTAAAGGTGGAGCTATTTGGTGGAATGTTGCAGGCTCTATGGCTAACTGTAATTTCATCAACAGCAAATCACAACAAAACAATGGAATCTATGCAAACAAAGATCTAAAAGTCAATGGTGGAAATGGTATTGTATATGCATTCATCAACAATACCATCTCAGGCGCTTCAATCGTAGTTTTAAACAATGAAACATATTATTATCCCCCAAATACGAATATTAATTTAACAGATAAACAATGAAAAAAACAAGCAAATAAAATGAATAATTTGTTATCTATACTTAATTATATATCTTGAAATGGTTAAATCATAAATTTTAATAAGGGTTTCTTTTATTTATTTTATAGTCTATCCTTTTAAACTCTTGCAGTAAACTATGTCTTTATCATAATAATGTTGAAAGTTTTGATCAATAGATTTAACCAACAAAAATAAGCAAGTAAATACAAAATGATTTTATTGGGATGGATAAGGAAATTTTATAAATCTCTTTCTATGATGGGAATGATTTCTGAAAATTCCTTTATTATAAAATCGGTTTTATCCAGTAATTTTTCTGAAATTTCTTCCTCTTGTTCTACAGTTAGAACTGATATGTCTGCTGTTTTAAATGCCAATATGTCATTGAGTCCATCTCCAACCATTAAAACTCGAAATCCTTTATTTTGGAGTTTTTTTACAATTTTACACTTTCCTTCAGTCGTGACAGTTCCGAAAGCATTTTCTTTAGGGATGTTCAATAGTGTGGCTAAATTTTGGATTGCTCCTTTCCTATCTCCTGATGCTATGAAAATTTTGATATTTTCTTCTTGTAATTTTTCTATTGTAGATTTTACTGAAGGAAATAGTTTACCTGCTGATGTTATTGTGTATTTTATTCTTTTTTCTTTGATATCGACAATTAGTGCAGAACCGTTGCAAATTTCTATTTTTGGTATCTTTTCTTTTAAAACCATAAAACAATCTACAATATCTCCAATAGTAGCTTCAGAATCGTTATAAATAATTTCTGCAATTTTAGTTCTAGAAACATCTTCGCTGTGAAAACTAACATCAAAATCAATTTTATATTTATGAACAATATCCGAAATCAACATATCTCTAGGAAAATCTAAGAGAACCGTGGTATCAAACTGTAAAACTACTAAATTTAAGTATTCCCCAGAATCTATTAAATTTAGTGAGTTTATATTTGTGAAAATCTCATCATTTTCAATATCTTTAATGGCCCTATATCTTTCAAGAAGAGTTCCCGAATTATCACTAACCAGAGCTTTCATATAATATAATTTGATTTTTATTATTAAAATAGAATTTCTATCATTATCATTTGGCACTTTCAAAAATCATGTGCTTAACATATGATTTCGTCTCCGACCTTATCTAATTCCCACCATTATATTAACTTAATGGCCTTATTTTTAAATTTTAATCATTTTACATAGAAATAATCGAATATTATAAATCTTGTCGATTTATCAAAAGCACAGAATTTTTGAAAGTGTCATCATTTTTTATTGATAAAATTTAGTTATATGGTGTTCTAGAATAATGGTTCAAAATGTTATGGCCATAAAATAAAATGAAATTGCTTTTATTAAAATTATAGTTGGCTGTATCTTTTTAATCTAAGCAAATAATTACAGAGCATAACAATGTTTTGAGATGAAATCAATTTAACAGTTTAAATCATAATTTAAGCTTCTATAAACTTTAAATAAGGTTATTATAGTAGAATTGACAAACAAAAAAGATAATAGAAGAACATCTAACTTGATTTAAAGAATTAGAGTTGATAGTATATACATAATTATTTTATCAATAATACATTCTAGGACTAGTAAATGAGGGATGTTCTATTTCTAGATGCCAATGGACAATAATTGTTCTTAATGTATTTGAAATAATAACCAGTTTAATAATTGAGATATTATGAAAAATATTGGTGTTATGAGACTAGTCATGCCTATTTACTTGAAAAATTAGTTAAATTAGATTTATGGGTTCTTGGTTATTTCAATACTCTCTAAAAATACCATAATTTAGAGAATAGGAAGTTCTGTCTAATTCTTCTCATAAATCATTTTTTTAATGTTAAAATAGAGAAGTAGAAAAACATAGTCTTTCTCTAAAATACCATAAACTCTATTTTAACTTTTTGCTTTAAAGAATATATATTCATAAATTCTAGACAATAGTTGAATTATATTTCTTGGGAATTCGGAAGGAGGTTGATTATTCAATCCAAATTCATAGTACTAAATATTACATTCACAATTATATAAAAGTTATCATTTATTAAAAAAAATGAGCTTTTATCAATTATTTTTTAAAACAAAAGATAAATAATGGAAATATTTCCGTTTTAAAATGGTTTAGAATGATTTTGATAGTTTAAATGTTTTTATGGTAGAATTTAATAATATAATTTTATTAAGGTAACTTGATCTAAATTTTTCAATCTAATTGGAATATATATTCATGCATTGATAAAACATTTCTTTTTGCATATTATTATCTTTAAAATTAATATTCGTACTTGGGGGATAATAATATGTTTCATTGTTTAAAACCACGATTGAAATTCCTGACATTGTGCCTTGAGGGTTTATGTATACTATGCCATTTCCACCATTAATGTTTAAAGTGGTTCTTGCATAGATTCCATTAAGTTTTTCAGATTTGCTGTTAATAAAATCACAATTAACCATGTTAATAGCTGCATTAAAATAAATTGCGCCACCATTATCTTTAGCATTATTATTATCAAAAGTAGAACTAAATAAATTACCATTAGAACCAAGCCAGTATATAGCACCACCAATTTGAGTAGCATTGTTATTGTTGAAATTACAATTAGTTAGTATACCATTATTTCCATTTGAAGACCAGTATATAGCACCACCAATAGCATTCGCTATATTATTATCAAAATTACAGTAATTCACTTTACCATTATTAACATTCCACATAATAGATCCGCCATTGTAAGCAGTGTTTTTAATGAATGTGGAGTTAGTCAAAGTACCATTAGGGCCACCCTGATTCCAGTAAACAGCTCCAGCAATATAGCCCGTGTTGTTAATAAAAGTAGAACCTTTTAAAATACCTCTAAGACCATTCCATATAACAGCTCCTCCTTTACTACCAGCGAAATTATCTTTAAAAGTACATTTATCCATAGTACCATCTGCAGCAGGCCAGTAAACAGCTCCACCATCAGATTTAGCTTTATTGTTAGTGAAAGTAGAATCAATTATATTGCCATTAGGGCCATTCCATGTGACAGCACCACCATAAATACCTGCGGTGTTATTGATGAAGTTACAGTTTCTTAATGTCCCATTGCCACCCCACCATTGTATTGCTCCTCCACGTTCTGTGAAATTGAAGTTTCGTGAAATTTAATATTATGTCAGTTGAAAATCGCTTCTATTAACATTTATTTTAATTTTAAGTGTTTAATTAAACTTTTAATAAGCTTATATTTGTTCAACATCATTTGAACACAACATTTTAAAATCCCACAACAAAGCAACAATCTTTAGAATATAATGATACAATATTATATGTCGCTCTAAAACAATTCAATCCACTATCTAAGATTATATTACTTATCTTCCTAACCACAATAATTTAATAGCTCTTCAAACCATTCTCCAACGATAAAAGTATGTGGTTGAAGTATATCGAAAAAACTGTTTAATTTCTGAAAAAAGAAATTAAATGCCTATTCTAGTTAATATAAATGTGCATTACAATTTTAAGTAAGAAATAACACATTTAAAGTGGAAAAAAATTTTTAGTAAACAAATATTTATAATATAAAATACAATAATAAATATGTTAATGCAATTTTATTATACAGTTCAATACGGCCCCTCTAGGGTTTTCACTCTTTAAAACAACTCCATAAAGTTTTATCCTAGAGGATTGAACTTATAATTGGAAATTAAGACATTTTATTCTATTTTTTTAAAGATTTCATCCCATATTATTTTAGAGATTTCTCTTTTAGAAAGTAGGGGTGTTTCGATAACTTTATCGCTGATAATCAGAACTTTATTATTATCAGAACCGAAATTGCAAAACTTAGCACCTACATCATTGGCTACTACAAGATCAGTATCTGAATTTTCAATTTGTTCATAAGCACTTTTCAGTAGTTCTTCTTTAGATGCATTATACTGTGCTTTAAAACCAACAAGGAATATTTTAGGATTAATCTTCTTTACATTAGCTAAAATCTTAACAGTTGGTTCAAGAATTATATCTAAATTATTATCAGAAGAGATTTTATAATCTTTAAATTCAGACATTTTAAAATCAGAAACTGCAGCAGTTGCAATGAAGATATCATGATGAGGAACTAAATCAAAAACCGCTTTAGCCATCTCTTCAGTTGTATTTACCTTAACAGAATTAAACATGGAAGGAATTCGAACAGAAACATTACCTTCAATAACTGTCAAATCAGAACCGCGGATATAAGCCTCTTTAGCCAGTTCTAAACCCATTTTTCCAGAAGAATGATTGGTGATTCCTCTTACTGCGTCAATAGGTTCAAATGTTCCGCCTAGGCTTATTAAAACTCTTTTATTTAAAATAATATCCCTACTTATTTTTATTGATCATTCTTAAAGATTCAAGGACAATATCCTCTTTATGTGGAAATTTAGCTTTTCCCTCATCCATTCTCGGTTTAAGGAATTTTGCAGAATTTTCGTCTTTAATTTTTTCAATGTTTCCTTTAATAGCTTTGTACATTGAATCATGCATTGAAGGAACAAATAAAATAGGTGTGTCATGTCCATATGCAGTAATCAAAAGTGTCGAAATAGGATCATCAGCCATCTTATATGCAAATTTACTGATAGTATTTGCAGTAGCTGGAGCAACCAATATCAAATCCTCTTGGCTATATTTAACATGCTCAATTTTACCTGTGAGTTCTGTGACAACTTCTGCCCCTGTTGCAAATTCCATTGCATTAGGAGTTATAATGTCGCATGCAGATTCACTCATAAAACACTTGACTTCAACATCATTTCTTCTAAGTTCACGAGCTAATTTAATAGCTTCGGTTGCAGCAATACTTCCAGTAACACATAATATAATCATAAAAACACCTTAAAAGTTAAAAAAAGAAAAAATAAAGATTAATTTATTTGAAAATTGCGAACAACAAAATCAAATATATTTAAATTTCCATTAAATTGGTCTATAGGAGCACTGTATAAAATAACATAAGCCTCATTGTTTTTCTCTAACCAGATAGCTTTATGTTCTCTTTGAGTTCCGTTTATATCAGAGACGTAGTTATATTCCAATCCCTGTAAATTTCCAATAGCTACTGCACCAGATGATGTTAGATTGTAATCTCCCAATTTTTCCATTTTAGCATAGCTCTCATTTACAAATTTTTCAAAAGATCCTTCAATAGGTGTTTTTTCTATGTTAATGTTAACTTCAGCAACACCACTTGAATCTATTGAACTTAGCTTAGCAATAGCTATTAATGTATGGTTGGAAGTGGTCTTTGCAATGCCCCAATCAGAAGGAAATTTAATAGTAATACCATTTTTAGATATTGTTTGAATATCTTTAGGATTTGCACTGGCTTCCTGATTATCTGCCATAACAAATCCAACAGAGCAGATTAAAACAATAACGATTAAAACTGCAATAATATGTTTTTTCATAAATTCACCTTAAAAATAAAAAAGAATATTAGATGTTAGGATTAATATTCTTCGATTCAATTGACATTCTAGCCTGTTCCAGAATCTTGGCCTCCGCCAGTGTTAGAACCATCACCAGTTCCACCACCTTGATTTTGTCCTCCACTATCAGTACTGCCTCCAGGTTGGGTACTAGATGAGGAATCATCTCTTGGCACATAGCTATCCTCACTTTGTGAGCTATCACTAGTATCAGCATTGCTTGTACTTTGAGTAGAAGTATCATTCTTATCAATTGTAACTTTAGAAATATCTGGAAATGAAGTGTCCACTACTAATGCATCAGAATGAACAACAGACAAATCTTCAAAGTTCATAGCAAAAACGCCTACTGCAATACCGAGGGTTAATCCTATTACTAAAATCAAAACAGTAAACAATTTGTATGTTCTTGAATCCATTGACTTTTTATTTTTCTTATTTAAGTCCCTGTCATCTTTTTTAGGATTTATAATGTATTTTTGAACAAGACCATTTTCTTCTCTTTTTCTCTTATTCCTAGCATCATCATATCTTTGTCTATTACGTCTAATATCAGGTGCAGGTTTACCTTGCATTGAACGAATTCTATTAGTAGCTGCGTTTTTATCTAAATATCTAAGTCTATCTTGATACTTAGCCATGTAGTACCTATATTTCTGTGGAGATACTTTACCTGCTCGGTAGTCTCTTTCTAGACTATTAATAATACTTAGAATTTTTTGTTTTTCGTCCGGCACGCCTACCCTCCTATAAGTTAGATTAATAATATAATTATATAAAAACAATGATTTAAAGTTTACTTAAAGAGATGATTTATTACTAATCTCTTTAAAAGTATTGCTTTAAAGATTATTTTAATAAGAAAAAATAGGATATGAACCGAAAATCTTTAAAGTAGCTGTTGTCTGTTTTACATGGGAAAGAATATCACGAATTTTTTCTTCTTTCCTATGACCATAAAAATCTAGGAAGAAGATATAATCTCCTAAACCTTCTTTAGATGGTCTTGATTCGATTTTACTTAAATTAACATGAGCATTATAGAAAATTTCTAAAATTTTATAAAGAGCACCGGGATTATCTTCATATAATGAAAAAGCGATTGATGTTTTATCGTTTCCAGTAGGTTCACGGTCTTCATTAGAAACAACAACAAATCGTGTCTCATTATTAGAAACATCCTGAATATTGCTGATTAAAATTTCCATATCATAAAGTTCAGCTGCTTTTTTATTTCCTATAGCTGCTGAAGAGTTATTTCCAATAATGCTTTTAACAGCATTGGCAGTGCTAATTGCAAAGTGAGGTTGAAAGTTATTTTCGTTTATAAAACCTTGGCATTGTCCTAAAGCTTGGGAATGAGAGTACACGTCTTTTATCTCATTTAATTTCACTCCCTTATTAACAACTAGATTGTGGTTAATTGGAAGGATGATTTCATCACAAATTTTTAAATCATGTTTATGGACAAATAAATCGAGAGTTTGGGAAACTGCTCCTTCAATTGAATTTTCAATGGGAACAACGCCTTTATCACATTCTCCATTTGTAACGCTGTCTAAAACTGCAGGAATTGTGCAATAAGAAATCAGATTGTCAGAAATTGTACTGGCTGCTTCATGAGTATATGTACCTTTAGGGCCTAAAAATGAAATTGGTTTTATAAAAAATCCTCCTAAAAATAGTTTAAATAGCTAAATTAATAGCTATCTAAGTTTACAATTAATTTTAATATGTCTGTTTGGGTTATCATACCTATCACTCTATCTGAATCATTAATGATAGGTAAACCACTGAATCCTGTTTCAATCATAAGTTTATCAGCTTTAGATATTGATTCATTTTCGTTAGCAGATAATGGATTTGAAGACATGATATCTGAAATTAATACTTCTTTAATTTTATTTTTCTGATGGTTATCTGGAACATTCTTCTTGATGTCAATAAATAACCTTATCAAGTCTTTAGATGTTAATATCCCCACTAATTTATCGTCATCGATTACTGGAAGTCTGCCTACTTTTGAATCAAGCATTAATCTCCTTCCATGAACTGCTCTTTCAGACGGATTAACAGATATGATATTTGTAGACATTACTTCCTTGATTGGGATTTTGTCAAACGCTCTTCCATCAGCTAAAGTTAGGAAATCAGCTTTAGTAACCATACCTACAAGATTGCCTTCAAAGTCCATAACTGGAACAGATCCTATTCTATTGTCAAGCATTAATTTCGCTACATCCACTAAATCCATATCTTCATCAGCAGTTATAACTTCTTTAACCATCACTGAGGATACATGGATTCTTGCGAGAGGTTTTTTTTCAAGTTTAGAAGATCCTATTTCACGAGCAATATCCCTTTCTGAGATTATTCCAACTAATTCTTTCTTATGATCTTGGTTCGTGTTTAATACCAGTAACCGTGATACTTTGTTTTTTCCCATCAATTTAATAGCATCAGATAAGTTTTGATCTTTATCGATGGTTATTAAATTTTCAGTCATTAAATTTTTTACTTTCATGGATTCATCTCCTACTTTTTTTCTTAGAATTTTTTAATAGCTTTTATTACATCTCTTTCTGTAATGATTCCAACTATTTTATCATCTTTTACAACAGGCACTCCACCAATATTATTGTCAGCGAAGGTTAAGCATAAATCCCCTACTTTTTCTGTTGGTGATACGGTTATGATGTCTGTAACCATTATCTCAGAAAGTTTAGTGTCTAAAACTTCATTTGCTGAATTATCTTTTAGATTATCAAACAAATTTTTATTATTTAAGAATCTGATAACGTCTGTTGAAGTTACCATACCTAAAAGTTTTTTAGATGCTTTAGAGATATCTGCTTCTCCTCCAACAATAGGTATTCTCCTAAGGCTGTTTCTTACCATGATTTTACATGCGCCTTCTACCGGTGTTCCCGGTGTTGTTGTAAAGACTTTTGTACTCATGTAATCTTGTACTTCTTCGTCAGTCAGTAATGAACCCATTGATAGTGCAACATCTCTTTCGGTTACGATTCCAACAAGTTTTTCATTCTCATCAATAATAGGAATAGCTCCTATTTGGTTATCTAACATTTTTTTAAGTGTTTCGTCAATAGATGCTTTGTTTGATAATGTTACTACGTCTGTTGTCATGATTTCTTTTACATGAACATTAATAGCTGCTAGGAAATTATCGTCATATTTTTTCTCGATGATGTTGAATTTTTCACCACCACCTAAGAAATTCATAATGTCCATAACAGTTACAATTCCTAAAACTTTACCTGAACCTGAATCGGTTACTGGCAATCTCCTGAATTTATGTTCCATCATAACTTTAGCTGTGTCTTTAATACTTTTACTTGGTGGGATTGAAACTACATCTGTACTAGCAATAGACATTATAGCGCCATCTTTATCTGGTGCTTTTGTTTGATGTTCAATTGAGCCTCTGTTTCCAGATTTACTTACATTTATAGATTTTTTATCTTTCATATTGACACCTCATAAGTGTATTGTCACAGTCAAAGCAATAAAAACAATAAAATAAAACCACTATTCAATGTTTAGAATCGTATGAATCTGTGGAATAGTAGCAACCTCAAAATGTTCTCCAGCAATCTCTGAAAATTCAAATAATTTCTCTGTATTGCCCTTCCAGTCAGATATTGGACTTGAAGGTTGGATATCAATTTTAAGATTATTTTTATTTAATATACTTTCAGAAAGTATTTCTATTACCTCTTTAATCGTACTTGTTTTTGTTGTTGGTAGTGTGACGATTTTGCAATATACCGTTATACTTCTAGCTATTAATAAAGTTAATGTTTTAACCTCATTTGATAAAATGTCCTTGTTATACTCTTTAAAGTGTTCAGGCAATTTTATATCAAGTGAGACAATGTCTAAATTTTCTATTGAAATAATGTTGTCAGGTAGAGTTCCGTTTGTTTCAAGCAATACGCCCAAATCAATTTTTTTAGAAACTTCAGATATAAATTCAGGATATAGGCTTGGTTCACCACCAGTAAATGAGACCACTTTACAGTCTGGAGTTTTTAAGCTATTGATTTTATCTGCAACCTCCTGAACGGTCATATTTTTGCCTGATTTTTCAGATTTGCTTTTGTTTGTATCGCAATAGCTACAATCTAAATTGCAACCTGCAAAACGGACAAAAATTTGTCTTTGACCTACGTAGGGTCCTTCTCCTTGAAAACTTGAGAATATTTCAATAATTGGAGCTTTCATATTTATTCCACAAATTCCTTAGTATACACTGCCCCTTGACCAATACCTTCATTTACACAGACTGAAAGTGTAAATAAGTTATCGTACTTTTTTGAAAGTTCGTCAACTAACTTTTCTGCAAAGTATTTGGACAATTCTTCTGCAGAGGTATAAGGTAAATTTAAGAGTACACAATCATCTGTTGGAAGACTGTAACCTTTACCGTTGATTTTTAAGTGAAGAGTTTTTCTACTTTCTAGTTCTTCAAGTGAGTCTAAACCTTTGTTAAAGTCTTTAAATTCTATAGCATCATTTAAAACAGGAATTAAAAGCCTGTGGTCTAATGTGTCACAGATAGCTTTTGTGTATGCTTTAACATCTTTAAAGTCAACTACAAAATCATACTCTCCAGCACGATCTCCCTCAATTTCAACATCTACAAAGTAGGAGTGGCCATGGATATGGCCGCAGGATGGATGTCCTGGAATAACATGTGCTGAGGAGAATCTTAAATTAGACTGAATGCCGTTAATTAAAATTTTCATAAAATCACCATATTATAATAAATTAGTTTTGGAAATATCCTTTTCAATTGTTTCCAGTTCAGAGATGAATCTGTTAGCTGTTTCATTTATCAAATCAACTACATTGCTTTCATTAAATATCTGTTCACCATTTGAATCCCTGATGTCATATAATCCTATTGTATCTACATCATCAGGAGTTCCCTTATCTTCAAGATTAAGTGCAAAATGAATCTTCATGCTGCTCAAGCTGGCAGTAGCTATTGAAATACTAAGCTTACCCCCATCTACAAAGATATCATCACCTTCTCTTTTAGACACTATACCATGCTCAGACAGAATCTCTCTAAATATCATGACAAGAAGCCTTTGGCGCAAGTATGCAATTCTCATATTTGCAGGCTGGCAGTCAAAGAATTCGCAAATAAAATTAACCATGTAATTTGATTTGATTTCAAGACCAACATCTGCAAAGTCTTTTAAATTATCAGGAGTGATATTTACAGGACCTATCCATGTAACAACTGAAGAACCATAAATTCCAAATTCTCTAAAAGCCCAGGAAGCGTCAATTTGACTTCCATCATAAGGAAATATTTCTTCAACCATCTGACGAAGGAACAGCTGCTCGTTCGCAAGATGTACCGCGAATTCGCAGAGAACGAAGTAAAGCCTCTGGCCGCTGAGATCGACGAAGAAGAGCGTTTCCCCATGGAAACCGTCGAGAAGATGGCAAAGCTGGGCATGATGGGTATTTATTTCCCCAAGGAGTACGGCGGCGCCGGCGGCGACGTCCTGTCCTATGCCATGTGCGTGGAGGAGCTGGCCAAGGTCTGCGGCACCACTGCCGTTATCGTCTCTGCTCATACCTCCCTGTGCGCCGCCCCCATTTTTGAGAACGGCACCGAGGAGCAGAAGAAAAAGTATCTGCCTGACCTGTGCTCCGGCCGCAAGATCGGCGCTTTCGGTCTGACCGAGCCCGGCGCCGGCACCGACGCCCAGGGTCAGCAGACCACCGCCGTCCTGGATGAGTCCGGCGAGAACTACATCCTCAACGGTTCCAAGTGCTTCATCACCAACGGCAACGTGGCGGATACCTTCGTCATCATCGCCGTCACCGGCAAGACCACCGATAAGCGCGGCCGCTCCATGAAGGAGATCTCCGCCTTCATTGTCGAGAAGACCGACAAGGGCTTCTCCCAGGGCAAGCACGAGAAGAAGATGGGCATTCGCGGCAGCTCTACCTGCGACCTGATCTTCGAGGACTGCGTGATCCCCAAGGATCGTATGCTGGGCAAGAAGGGCGAGGGCTTCAAGATCGCCATGAAGACTCTGGACGGCGGTCGTATCGGTATCGCTTCTCAGGCTCTGGGCCTGGGCGAGGGCGCCGTTGAGGAAGCCATCAAGTATACCAAGGAGCGCGTCCAGTTCGGCAAGCGCATCTCCCAGTTCCAGAACACCCAGTTCCAGCTGGCTGATATGCACACCCGCATGCAGGCCGCTCAGTACGTGGTGTACGCTGCTGCCATGAAGAAGCAGAACCACGAGCCCTATTCCATGGATGCCGCTATGGCCAAGCTGTTTGCTGCCGAGGCCGCTTCCGATGTGACCCGCCGCGCCGTGCAGCTGTTCGGCGGCTACGGTTACACCCGTGAGTATCCCGTGGAGCGCATGATGCGCGACGCCAAGATCACCGAGATCTACGAGGGCACTTCCGAGGTCCAGCGCATGGTCATCTCCAGCCACCTGGGCGTTAAGTAATTGAGGAGGTAAAAGGTAAAATGAAAATTCTTGTTACTGTGAAGCAGGTTCCCGATACCTCCGGTAAGGTGGCAGTGAACCCCGACGGCACCCTGGATCGTGCCTCCATGCAGACCATCATCAACCCCGACGACCTGAACGCCGTGGAAGCCGCCCTGTCCCTGAAGGACCAGCTGGGCTGCAAGGTCATCGCGTTCACCATGGGCCCCCCTCCCGCAGAAGGCATGCTGCGTGAGCTGATGGCCATGGGCGTGGACGAGGGCGTCCTGATCACCGCCCGTGAGTTCGGCGGCTCCGACACCTACGCCACCTCCCAGATCATCGCCGCCGGTATCGACACCTACGGCGTGGAGGAGGACGACATCATCCTGGCCGGCCGTCAGGCCATCGACGGCGATACCGCTCAGGTTGGCCCCCAGATCGCCGAGAAGCTGCACCTGCCCCAGGTGACCTACGCTGGCGAGATCACCAAGGACGGCAATACCCTGACCGTCAAGCGCATGCTGGAGGACGGCTATATGACCGTCAAGGTCAAGACCCCCTGCATGATCACCTGCATCAAGGAGCTGAACACCCCGCGTTACCTGTCCGTGGGCGGCGCGTTCGAGTGCTACAGCAAGCCTCTGGTCACCATGACCTACGAGACCCTGAAGGATCACCCTCTGATCGACAAGAGCACTATCGGTCTGGCGGGCTCCCCCACCAACATTCTGACCTCCTTCACGCCTCCTCAGAAGGGCGCGGGCATGATGCTCGAGGGCGCTGACAAGGCTACCACTGACAAGCTGGCAGGCATCCTGGCCGCCAAGCACATCATCTAAGGAAGGAGAAAAGAAAATGGCTTTTAATAGTGCTGATACCGCTGCCTTCAAGAACGTATGGGTGTTCTGCGAGCAGCGTCAGGGCGTGATGATGCCCACCACCTTCGAACTGATCTCCGAGGGTCGCAAGCTGGCCAATGAGCTGGGTGTCGAGCTGTGCGGCATCCTGCTGGGCGACAACGTGGACGGCATCGCCGCCGAGCTGGGCGAGTACGGCGCCGACAAGGTGTACGTCTACAACTCCCCCCTGCTGAAGGACTTCACCACCGACGCCTATACCAAGGTGATCG
>OGWU01000427.1_pt1 | contig 28594 bp, 19 predicted proteins | sample 1576071 | NCBI WGS metagenome assembly OGWU01 (sample SAMEA3541582, study PRJEB24748) | human gut metagenome | biome: human gut; feature: human-associated habitat; material: faeces | place: China | collected 2012
GTCGGCGACTGTGCCGCCGAGCAGGATGGAGAACGCCGCCGCCACCACGACGATGGCGATATTCTTCTGCCAGAGCGCATAGGTGTGCATCTCCATATGCTTCAGCCCTGAAAACGCCTCCTTTAACGACATTTCTCCCGCACAAAACCGGCGGGAGATCTCATTTGTCTTTGCTATTCTGTTCAGATTAGTGTCCCGGTTGCGGATACGCTTCACGACCGTCATGGAATCCATGTCCGGGTTGTCCAGCGTGACGATCAGCCCGGTGGCCGTGACATATGCCTCCGCGGATTTCAGGCCGGACACGGATAGGATCCGGTGAATGGTATCCTCCACGCGGTAAATCTCCGCGCCGCTGCTCAGCATGATCTGTCCGGCAAGCACTGCCGTATCCAGCAGCAGCTTATAGTCTGTCAGTTGATTTTCCATCAGTTACGTCTCCTGAAAATTGATATCACAAGCACGATCAGAAGGATCGGCACAAAAAAGCGGAGGGCAAACGCGGCAACGGAACCGATCAGCCACAGAAGAAGCAGAACGATCGCGATCCCGACGATCGGAAATACCCACTTTGCCACCAGCGGATGAATCCTCCAGGTGTGCACCCTTCCCTGAAATTCCTCCTGCCGCGGCGCTTCCTCGTAGTACTCGCCGCTGTCCGCAGGCTGCGCCGTCTCCAGCAGGGTCTTGGCAATAAAAACAGGACTGCCCAGCTCATCCAGCACATCACTCTCTCTGCGCCCGGCTGCAGTCGCCTCGGAAATATATTCATCATAATAATGAAGATGCCCCTCGATCTGTGAAGGACTCAGCTCGCCCTCCAGCTGCATACGCAGGGTATCTAAAAATTCGCGTTTTGTCATCGTTCCTCCTTTCACGTTAAATTATAGGGCAGGCACGCAAAATTCGCAAGAACTTTTCTTGATTTTCAGAAATATCTGGTCTATACTAAAATTATCAGAAGTTTTTAAAGGGGAGATATCAAAATGAAAGCACGTAAGTATATGCTTCTGCTGCTCGCGCTCTGCTGTCTTGCCGGCTTCTCCGGCTGCCGCCGGGCCCCGGCAGAAACAGAAACATCGTCAGAGACCGTGAAAGAAACGACATCCGAAACGGAAAAGGTCACAGAAACACAAAAACAGACAACGGAAAAACAGACGGAAACCCAGCAGCAAACTGTCAAAAAGACAAGCGTCACACCGTCCACGCAAACGCCGCAGACGCAGACCGCCGCCTCAGAAACGCAGGCTCAGACGACGGAGAGCGCTACCCAGCAGTGCCCTTACTGCTACAGCTGGTTCAGCACCACGCTCCAGGCGGACGGCACCTCTGAGTATTCCACCCATGTAGCAGCGGAGGAAAGCTATCTTCAGAGTATCCAGTCCTCCACCAATGCAGCGGATAATTCTTATACAGACGACTACAATTATCAGACAGGAGCCGATGGAAATCTCTATGCGCAGTGCCCCTATTGTTTCCAGTGGTTCCCCGACACTACAGATGCCGGCGGATACTCGCAGTATGCAGACCACGTAGCTGCAGAAGCCGCTTATGCCGCACAGATCGCGGGAGAAGATCTTGTGCAGTGTCCTAACTGCGGAAACTGGGTGACGCCGGAAGAATATCAGGATCACATCAACAACGGATGGTAAAAAATGCTCACTGCATAAAAAGTGGCGCCAGAATTGCTCCGGCGCCGTTTTTTTGGCTCCTGCATATGCACGCCCGGCCCGAAGGGCGCGTCATCTCAGAAACATTTCTCACGATACGTCGGAGATCTGTTTTCCTGTATGATCCATATGATAGTTTTCTTTATAGATCAGTTCAGAGATCGGCACTACCTCGTACCCCTGCTCTTTTAAACCGGCAAGCAGCGCATCCAGCGCCTGCGCCGTATACTCCGCCCCGTTATGACAGAGGATGATCGCGCCGGGTTCCAGGTTCTTATGCTTCAGCACAGTGTCAAGAATGCTCTGCATCCCGTAATTTTTCCAGTCAAGGCTGTCGACCGACCACTGGATCGGATAATAGCCGCACTCCTGCGCCGTCAGGATCACCTCGTTATCGTAATCTCCGTAGGGCGGACGAAACAGATGCATCTCCACGCCCGTCAGTTCTTTTACTTTATTATGTACCTCCATCAGCTCACTGATGCACTCTTCTTTGGAGAGCTGACTCATGTTTTTATGATTTTCGCTGTGGTTTCCGAGATCGTGACCGGCGGCCTGGATTTTTTTGACATCCTCCGGGTAATCGGAAACCCACCCTCCCGTCATGAAAAATGTCACGTGTACGTTGTGCTTTGCAAGAATATCCAGGATCTGCTGAGTGTCCTCATTTCCCCACGCCGCATCAAAGGAAAGCGCCACCTGCTTTTTCTCCGTATCGACACTGTAGATCGGCAGCTCGCGATCCCCTGCGCGGCTGCTCGTTTGTACGACAGCATCCCCGAAGCGCACACTGCCGACCAGCATCAGCAGCGCACACAAAAAAATCAGAGCGCCGCCCCGGTGACGCTGGAGCAGACGCTCAATTCGTCCGACGTTTTTCATAGCTGTAACCTCAATGCTTTTTTACAGCTTATGAGAACGATGGATATATTATACGTTATATGAGAAAATCCTTCAGTCGCTTACTCCGCGACGGATGACGCAGCTTTCGCAGCGCCTTCGCTTCGATCTGGCGGATACGCTCACGGGTGACATTAAATTCTTTTCCGCCTTCCTCCAGGGTGCGCGCCCTGCCGTCGATCAGACCGAAGCGGAGCTGAACGACCTGGCGCTCCCTGTCCGTGAGCGACTCCAGCGCGGTGCCAAGCTCCTCGCGCAGCATGGAGAACGCTGCGGAATCAGACGGAGAAAGTGCAGAATCATCCTCAATAAAGTCCCCGAGATGGCTGTCGTCCTCCTCTCCGATCGGTGTATCAAGAGATACCGGATCTCTGGAAATCTTCAGCACCTCGCGCACACGCGAAACCGGAACATTCAGTCGATCCGCCACCTCCTCCGGGGTCGGTTCGCGCCCCAGCTCCTGCAGAAGGGTGCGCGTCATGCGCAGTGTTTTGTTGATCGTCTCCACCATATGCACCGGCACACGAATAGTCCTGCCGGTATCCGCAATGCCCCTCGTGATCGCCTGGCGGATCCACCAGGTTGCGTACGTGCTGAATTTAAAGCCCTTTGCGTAGTCGAACTTGTCCACCGCTTTCATAAGTCCCATGTTGCCCTCCTGGATCAGATCCAGGAACGGCATCCCGCGGCCGACGTATTTCTTGGCAATGCTGACAACCAGACGGAGATTCGCCTCGATCAGACGCTTCTTCGCCTCCTCGTCACCCTCCTCCACTCTCTTCGCAAGCTCGATTTCTTCCTCGGTGGTAAGAAGCGGCACATTACCGATTTCCTTCAGATACATGCGCACCGGGTCCTCTGTGCTGACACCCTCCAGAACGTCCGCATCGTCTATGATCTCCACCTCTTCCTCATCCGAGAGCAGGAGATCGTCATCATTATCCAGCAGAAGCTCCGTTGTATCGTCCGCATTTTCCTCATGGACAAGGTCGATATTATGCTTTTCCAGATACTCAAAAACAAAGTCCATCTTCTCTTCCGAAATCTGCATCGTTCCGAAAGCGTCGTTTACCTCCTTGTAGGTAAGCATATTCTTTTTTGTCTTTGCCTCTGCTACCAAACCTTCCAGTATTTTTAAAAACTGTTCACGCGTTTCATCCATAAACTACTAAATCTCCTCTCAGGGTAATCTGCGGACCTCCGGTGTGCTCGATGTATGCCCTGGTGATCGTTACCTTACCAATATTGTCATCTTTGGGAATTTCATACATAATATCGAGCATAATTTCCTCAATAATCGCCCGGAGTGCCCTCGCACCCGTCTTTTTCTCAAGCGCACGCTCGGCAATCGCCTCCAGCGCTTCTTCCTCAAACTCCAGCTGTACCTCATCCAGCGCAAGCAGCTTCTGGTACTGCTTTAAAATAGCATTTTTCGGCTCCTTTAAAATCTGTACCATCATCTCCTTCGTCAGTCCCTGCATGGTAAATACGATCGGCAGACGTCCGATAAACTCCGGGATCATTCCAAATTTGCGAATGTCCTCATTGGTCACCTTTTCCAAAATGTGCGGATCGTTGTCGTATTTATCGCGCAGGTCCGCCTGGAAGCCGATAGACGCCTGCTTGTTCAGGCGCTCCTTAATGATATCCTCCAGCCCCGGAAATGCGCCGCCGCAGATAAACAGAATATTGCGCGTGTTTACCGTCTCCAGTGGAACCATGGCATTCTTGCTGTTTGCCCCGACCGGGACCTCCACCTCACTGCCCTCCAGTAATTTCAACATTCCCTGCTGGACGGATTCTCCGCTCACATCTCTCTGCGTCGCATTTTTCTTCTTTGCGATCTTGTCGATCTCATCTATAAAAATAATACCGCGCTCTGCCTTCTCCACATCGTTTCCCGCAGCGGCGAGAAGCTTGGACACCACGCTCTCAATGTCGTCTCCGATATAGCCGGCCTCTGTCAGCGACGTGGCGTCCGCGATCGCAAGCGGCACGTCCAGGAGCTTTGCCAGCGTCTTTACCAGATAGGTCTTTCCACATCCGGTCGGTCCGATCATCAGCATGTTGGATTTCTCAATCTCGATCTCATCCATCGTGCCGGTGGCAACGCGCTTGTAATGGTTATACACGCCGACAGAGATCACCTTTTTCGCATACTCCTGCCCGATGACATACTCGTCCAGGCTCGCCTTGATCTTATGCGGCGCCGGGATCGATCTGATGTCAAACTCCTTCTGCGGCTGCGCCTTTTTCTTTTTCACCTTCTGGCGCTTTGGAATGTCCTCCGGTATATCCGACAGGTTGATCATCTGCATATTCGGAAACCGTTTGGACAGCTCCATCAGCTCCTTATAGCTGCCTGGGTCCATGCGGCTCATGCTGCTGAACGACTTCTGCAGACAGTCCGGACAGATCGTAAGGTTCATAAGCTCCAGCATTTTCCCCGTCTTGCTCTCCGGTCTGTGGCAGATGTAACAGATTTTTTCATATTCGTCGTCTTTTTTTACATCTTCTTTTACTTCTTCGGGTAAAGAATCTTTTTCTTCTGACACAAAATCCTCTCCTTCTTCTTTTGCGTACATATTTCTGCAGGGCATTTTATCCCTTTGCAGCGGGGAAGCCCCCTGCGCAGCAGAAAATCTGCACAACTAGCCCATCATAAGCAATCATAACACACGAATCGTTTTTTCACAAGAAAAGTTTTTATAAAGTTTCTTAATGAAAAACATAAAAAGCCCGGAGCACCTGCGCGCTCCGGGTATCACGATGCCATTTAGAATCCAAAGCCTCTGAAAAAGTCCTGCATTCCATAGCCGTCATCGCCGTTATTGTAATCGTAATAGTAAAGATCATCATCCGAGCTGTCGTCCTGGCTGTCGCTGCCGGATTTGCTGCTGTCGCTGGTTGTCGACTCCAGATCGGACTTCTTGCCGAGCTTCACCTCAAACTGTTTTTCCTGATAACCATTGTCCTCAAATCTCTGCACGGTGACAGTAACAGTCTCGCCGGCTTCGTAATATTTCATACGGTTCAGCAGGTCGCTTCTGCTGGATATCTTCACCTCGTCAAGCTTCGTGATGATATCGCCCACCTCAATGCCAGCTTCCTTGGCAGCGCTGTTGTCTGTCAGCTCAGCAACCATTGCTCCGGACGGTACATGATAGAATTCCTTCACGTCATCATCGACATCCGCCGCCACTGTAATACCGAGTGCTCCGGCCTTATCCTCATCTGCCTTGGTTCTGGTAGTCTGGTTCATCAGATCCTCGATGATCGGCTTTGCGGTGTTGATCGGGATAGCGTAGCCCATGCCCTCCACGCCGTCGACCGCCGCTTTTGCGGAGTTGATACCGATCAGACGTCCTTCCATATCCAGGAGCGCGCCGCCGCTGTTTCCGAAGTTGATCGCCGCATCGGTCTGTATCATATTGTTTGTAACAGTTCCACTGCTGGTGGAAACACTCACCTCGCGGTCAAGTGCGCTGATGATGCCTGCCGTGACGGACTGACCATATCCAAGCGCGTTGCCGATGGCAACCGCCCACTCGCCGACCTGCACCTCGTCGGAATCGCCGAGCTGGATAATGCCGATCTTATCGGCTACCTCGTCGTCGATGTCCTCCAGCTTAACGGCGATCACCGCCAGATCCATGGATGAATCGGTGCCCTTTACCAGAGCCGGCGCCAATGTCTTCTCGCCGTCCTCATCATCCTCGACGTCTACACTGAAGCAGACCGTCAGCTCCTCGGAATCCTCCACCACGTGATTGTTTGTTGCGATCAGAAGCTCGTCGTCATTCTTTCCGACGATGATGCCGGAGCCGCCGCTGGTGGTCTCCTGCTGATAGCTCCTGCCGAAGAAGTTGACCTCCTCGATGCCCTGGTTTGTGATCGCCACGATCGCCGGCATCGCTGTCTCCGCCACTTTCTGCACGTTCGGCAATCCGTAGGAGCTATCCGAGCTGTCCTGCGTCGGGATCTCATCGATCTCCGCCGCCTCTGCCGTCGCCGTATCCAGCGTTGTCTCTTCTTTTAAGTCCGCCGGTGAATCCAATGTGATGCGGTTCTCCGTCTGACTGCTGTCCATGTTTCCAATTCCATATACCGTTGCCCCGAGCGCTCCAACCGCTGCCAGCGCAGCTGCACAGGTACCAATTCGTTTCTTCATGCTCATATTTAAGACCTCCCATATCTATCTTCGTAACTATTTGATTTCCTCGTAGTTACCTTTTCTTTTTTGATGAGTCCATGATATCAGTCATTTGTGTTCAATTTGTGACAACAGTTTTAAAAAACTTTGTTTTTCCAATATTTTCTGTTCATAGAGCAGGCGAGCACGACGCGTTTCGGCAGCACGCGGTAACGCCTGCCAAAAAAGTAGCCAAGATACTTGCAGCCGCTCTGCCAGACAAGCTTTGGCAGAAGGTCGATCCGCCCGCGTCTGCAAAGAAACGCCGCTGTGCTCTTTACAAGCCGGATGCCCTCTTTTTCCGACGGAACCTCCGCAAAAATCTCCGGGTGCTCCGCCTGAGAGACTGCGAGATCAAAGTTGCGCTTAAACTGCTCTTTGCCGCTGTAATTGTGCGAATGTACCACCTGCGCGTCTGCCGCGTAAGCGATCCTGTAGCCCGCCTTTATCAGCTTCGCCGCAAAGATCATATCTTCGTTGAAGATCGTCTGTTTTTCAAAGCCGCCCAGCTTCTCATAGACGCTGCGCACATAGGCGGCGCACACATTGGAACAGAAGTACGTCTTAATTCCCAGCTCCGGCAGATCGCCTATGGATTTCACCCGGCTTTTTTCCCCATAATTAAAGCTTCTTGTGTAGCGCTCCAGGAGACTGCAGTCCTTTGCCGGAAGCTGTCTTGCATAAGCCGCCGCCACCTCGCCGCCGGCGTTTTCTCCAAGCTGCGCGGTCAGCCGCTCGATCAGATATTCGTCTGCCGGCACCGCGTCCTGCGTCATAAAAAGCAGGACATCCGCCTGCGACATCGCCGCCGCCCTGTCTCTTGTCCCACCGTGGTCAAATTCCGCCTGCGGTAAGTGGACAAGAGTGAGCGGCACGCCGCCGGCTGTGTGCCCCGCCTCAAAAGCCGCCCGGCAAACAGGCGCCTGCTCCCACAGGGATCTCTCGGTGTTCATCACCAGGATCCGCTGCGGAAGAAGCGTCTGCTGCGACAGCTTCTCTATTAAACTGTTAAACCGTTCGTCCGGCCGGTAAGCCGGTATGATAACATCTACTGTTTTGTTTTTCATTCATAAACACCAGTATAATTTGCAATATAATCACTGATCTCCTGCACGGTTGAGGACGGCGTATAGCCCTGCACACCAAAGAGATACTCATGCAGCTCCGATACATTCTGAGCCAGATTAATCGGCACTACAATGCTGTAATTGATCTCCATCGACGTCTGCTCAAACGGGAAGCCCTTTGTCTCAACAAGATTGTAGCTTGCGATATTCGTTGCAAAGTTCATAATTTCCGCCATCGTGAGATTGGTATCCACTGCGTCGATCAGATCGTCGACCAGACCGATCAGAACCGTCGGGTTGCTCTTTACGCTGTCCAGGATCAGAGAAAGCACCTTTCTCTGCCGCTCGGTACGCTCATAGTCGTTACCGATCGCACGGATACGGCAGTACGCCGTCGCCTGCAGACCATTTAAGTGTACCATGCCCGAGCTTCCGCTGATCGGGATGATCTCGCGGTTCGTGATGGTCGAGGTCTCATCCTGGTAATTGTCGATCCAGGTCGCCTCATCCTCTGTGATCTCAATATCAATGCCGCCGATCGCGTCTACCACATCGGCGAGAACGTTCATATTTACGGTAACATAATCGGTGATATCCAGGTCAAGGTTTTTGTTCAGCATGTTGATGGAACGTGCCGGACCGCCCGCCGCATAAATATCCGTTGCCTTGCCGTAGCTTCCGGTCGTATCGTCAAGGTACGTATCGCGGTATACTGACACCAGCTTCACGTCATTGGTGTCCAGATTGATGCTGGCAACCATGATCGCGTCGCTTTGTCCGTTGGTGTTTTTGTCACGGTTGTCCGTTCCGTACAGAGCAATGTTCCAGTAGCCCTTCAGACGCTCCTCCACCTCGTCGTCGAGCTGCGCCTGGATCTGCTGCACCATCTCGCTCTGTTTTTCGTTGTTGACCGGCGTCTGCGCCTGCATTTTGGAGATTTTCGACACCTTTGCGCCCACATAAAGCGCTGCCGCCAGTACGACTAGCAGAAGCACCTCAACCACAAAGAGAATGACCTTTCTTTTTCTGCGCTTCTTTTTCTTCTTTGCAGCAGCCGCCTCTTTTTCTCCCTGATCATAGTTCTGACGCGGATCCATTCCCGGCTGGCCGTACCTGTTTTGCTGGTAGTATTGCTGCTGACCGTACGGATCCTGCTGATAATACTGCTGCTGACCATACGGATCCTGCTGGTAATACTGCTGCTGGCCATTCGGATCCTGCTGGTAATACTGCTGCTGGCCGTTCGGATCCTGCTGATAATACTGCTGGCCATTCGGATTCTGCTGATAATACTGCTGCTGACCATATGGATCCTGCTGATAATACTGCTGCTGTTGCTGGCTGCTGCCGCCTTTTGTGCGCCTCTTCTCTCTTTTCTCTTTGTCTCTTGCCATATTAATCCCCTTTTCTCCCTTTACCCTTTCCTGGAAAATTTAGTAAGCATTTTTATTTACAAAACCTTTGAAAACCGTCAGAAACAGGATCTTGATGTCCAGCCCCAGCGTCCAGTTTTCAATGTAATATAAGTCATATTCGATACGCTTTCTGATGGAGGTGTCTCCGCGGTACCCGTTCACCTGCGCCCATCCGGTCATGCCGGGACGCACCTGGTGCTTGATCATATACCGCGGTATTTCCTCGCGGAATTTCTCCACAAACTGCGGGCGTTCCGGGCGCGGTCCGATCAGGCTCATCTCGCCCTTCAGCACATTGATAAGCTGCGGAAACTCGTCAATACTCGTTCTTCGGATAAATTTTCCGATCCCGGTCACACGCGGATCGTGGCGCGTCGTCCATCCTTTTTGCTCCGCATTTGCCTTCTGCACTTCCATCGAGCGGAATTTATACATAATAAACGGCTGATTATGCAGCCCGACGCGCTCCTGCTTAAAGATCAGCGGGCCCGGAGACGTCAGCTTGATCAGAACAGCCGTCACCAGCATAACCGGTGAAAATAAAACAAGACATACAAGCGATCCGACAATGTCCACCGTCCTCTTTACGATCGCGTTGAACGTGTTGGACAGAGGCACATAACGGATATTAATAACCGGAAGCCCCATCAGATCCTCCGTATAGGGCTTCGTTGGAATAATATTTCCATAATCCGGTATAAACTTTGTATGCACACCTGATTTTTCACACTGCGCAACAATACGCTCCAGCTTGTAATACTCGCTCAGCCCCAGTGTGATCGCGATTTCATCGAGTGTATTTACCTTCATGAGCTCCACAAGCTCTTCTGTCCTTCCGATAATACGGATCCCCCGGTAAACGGTCGAGCGCTCGGAATTATCGTCAAGAATGCCAAGCACCCGATAACCCCACTGCGGATTTTCCAGAATACGGTCGATGTATTCCCTGGCAGCCTGTCCGTACCCGACCAGAAGGATATGCTTCAGATTCATGCCTCTTCTGCGCATATCCCGCAGCAGACCGCGTATGATCACGCGCGCTATGATATCCGCCGTGACATTCAGCGCAAAAAACGTGAATACAACGCCGCGCGAGAAGTCGATTTTCTTGACAGCCATCGTCATCGCCAGGAAAATCAGAAGCCCGAGCAGATTGGCTTTTATGACATTGCCGTATTCCAGCCGTCTCCCCTGCACTCTCTTGGGTGTATACAGGTTGAATGCGGAGTACAAAAGCAGCATTCCCGGAACCAGCGGAAGCAAAACCAACATATAGACTTCGTCGGAATACACACCGGTACCCGGCGCAGTCAGTATCTTTATCTGAAGGAACCATGCCAGCAGATAACTGCCGATCACAATCAGGGCATCTATCAGAACATGCAGTCGATTAAAATACTTTTGATTGTCTTTAATCAATCTGGTTCACCCCTTATGCTATCCATACTTTTATAATCATACACTGCTGACTTCAAAATTGCAACTGTCGATTGTAAAATTATTACGTTTACATTTTTATTTTCCTTAAATTTCTCCACAGTTCGAGCTGTATCCGCCAGCAATTGTCAAAATTCTCCGCCAGATACGGCACTTTTTCGCCCTCACGCGCCAGCAGGATGCCCTGCCACAGCCCTTTCAGATAGGTGCCGCCCATCCCCTTCGCCGTGAAAAACAAAAGCTTGACGAGCGTCCCTGCCAAAAGCAGCGGCAGATTGAGCCAGATCTGCCAGAGCGGCATATTTTTATAAATAAGATACAGATTGTTCCTCGCCGCGCTTCCCACCTTAAAGCGGTTGTAGCGCGAGCCTGTGGAGGCGCTTCCTTTATGATAGACGACCGAGCGCGGCGCGTAGCGGTTTTCATACCCGGCGATTTTGGCGCGGTAGCAGACATCGACATCCTCCAGGTAGGCAAAATGCTTCTCGTCAAAATAGCCGATCTCCTCAAAAATATGCTTCCGGTAGATCGCCGCACCCGCGCAGGAGGAAAAGATCCGGTCCTCCCCCGCATAACGGTCACATTTCTGTCCCTTCCCGCGCGTGACCGCCCAGCCGAGCGCGCAGTAGAAATCTCCGGCGTTGTCGATAAGCTCCGGCCGGTCCATCTGCCGCATCTGTGCCTGGCAGGAAAAGATTTTTTCATCCTTTCGGATCGCGTGCAGAAGCTCCGCCGCAAATCCGGCAGCCACCCGCGTGTCATTGTTGAGCAGGATCACAAACTCCGTATCCGCCGCCCGGATGCCCTCGTTGACCGCCCTGGAAAATCCATAGTTTTTCTTTAGCAAAATCAATCTGACCATCGGGTACTCCCTCTCGATGATCTCCCGGCTTCCGTCCGTCGAGGCATTGTCCACCACGATCACGGGAAGCTTGCCGCTCCCCTGCGCAAGCAGGCTGTCGAGACAATCTCTTATATATTCTTTCCCATTGTAATTGGGAATTATGACAGATACATCCATCTTTCTCTCCTACCAGTTCTGATATTTCAGAATTGTGTCCGCAATGTACTCCACCTGCTCCATCTCCAGATTATAGTACATCGGCAGACGCACGAGACGCTCGCTTTCTTTCGTGGTGTACACGTCCTCTCCGGAAAAGCGCCCGAATTTCCGCCCGGCAGCCGCCGAGTGCAGCGGTACATAGTGGAACACCGCCCAGATACCGTGCTCGCGCAGATAACTGATAAAGCGGGTCCGCGCCTCCAGGTCAGCGAGCTTCACATAATACATATGTGCATTGTGCGTTGCATAATCGGGCACAAACGGACGCGTAAGCACCCCTTTTTCCTCCAGCGGCGCCAGCGCCTCATGGTAATAATTGTAAATCTGCAGGCGCTTGCTGTTGATCTCATCGGCAATCTCAAGCTGCGCGTAAAGGTAGGCCGCGTTTAAGTCGCTCGGAAGGTAGGATGAGCCGAAATCCACCCAGGTGTACTTGTCTACCTGACCGCGGAAAAATTTGCTGCGGTCGGTGCCCTTCTCGCGCAGGATCTCCGCCTTTTCCTGGTATCTCTCATCCTGGAAAAGCAGCGCGCCGCCCTCTCCCATCGTGTAATTTTTCGTCTCGTGGAAGCTGTAGCAGCCGAAATCCCCGATGGTACCGAGCGGTTTCCCCTTATAATAAGCGTTCATGCCCTGGGCGGCGTCCTCCACCACCTTCAGGTCATGCTTTTTCGCGATCGCCAGGATCTCATCCATCGCGCAGGCAACCCCGGCGTAATGAACGGGCACGATCGCCCTCGTTTTTTCAGTAATTGCCGCCTCGATCAGCCGCTCGTCGATATTCATGGTATCCGGACGGATGTCGACAAACACGATCTTCGCTCCGCGCAGCACAAAGGCGTCCGCCGTCGAGCAGAAGGTGTAGGACGGCATGATCACCTCATCGCCCGGCTGAATATCCGCAAGGTACGCCGACATTTCCAGCGCATGTGTGCAGGAGGTCGTCAGCAGGGTGTGATTAACGTGGTACGTATCGCAGATCCATTTTGCACATTTCTTCGTAAACGGGCCGTCGCCGCACATCTTTCCGCTCTTGATCGCCTGCTCCATATACTCGGTTTCCTTTCCGGTAAACGGCGCTCTGTTAAAATCAATCATTTGTATTCCTCCCCCTTTTCCTGTCCGCCCGCAGGGAATAATTCCACTTGGACAGCGACAGATTTTTATTGTAATACGGGTCGCCCGCCTTTAAAAGCTTTTCCCAGCGGGTGCGCATAAATTCGATTTCCTCCTGGAATCGCCGCACCTTTTCCGGCGAATCCTCTGCCCCGCGGCTCTTCGACTCGTAGTGGCGCAAGCAGGCGTAAGGATCGTAGACCACCAGATTCCCTGCCTCGTTCGCCCGCAGACAGAGATCGACGTCGTTGAACGCCACCGAAAGCCGCTCCTCGAAGCCGCCAAGCTGCTCAAACAGGCTGCGCTTCATCATCATGCAGGCTGCCGTCACCGCGCTGTAATCCAGCATAAGCGACGCCTTGTGCAGATAGCCGCTGCGCCCGCCCGGCATGTTCACAAACATATGCCCGGCAATACCGCCGATGCCGATGACCGTGCCAGCGTGCTGGATGGTGCCGTCCGGGTACAGCAGCTTCGCGCCGACAGCCCCCACCTCCGGACGCTGGCAGACGCCGAGCATTTCCGTAAACCAGCCCTCCTCCAGTGCCTCGATATCGTTATTCAGAAACAAAAGGTATTCTCCCTTTGCATATTTTACACCATAGTTGTTGATCGCGGAATAATTAAATGCAGATTTCCAGCGAACGATCCGGATGCGCGCATCCTTCGCAAGCTCCCTGTAGTACGAAAAAATCTCCGGGCCCGTGCTGTTATTCTCCACAATGATGATCTCATAATTTCCCCAGGAGACTGTCCTTCGGAGAGATTCGATGCAGAGCTTCAGGGATTCCGCCTCATCCTTGTTAGGGATGATGACGGATACCAGCGGATTTCCCTGCACCGGATACTTCACGCGATAAAAGCCAAGATCCTTTTTCAGCGAAACTTCTCCTGCCTGCCCCCGCCGCGTAAGGTGCGCCTCGATCGCGCGCTTTCCTGCTTCGTAGGCATACAGCTTGCTGATCGGATTGTCCGCAGTGGACGCCTCGTGCGTCCGCCAGTGGTAAAGGATCTCCGGAATATGATGGATGTTTTTCGCCATATCCGTACAGCGCAGGATAAAATCATAATCCTGCGCGCCGTCATATTCACCCGAAAATCCTCCCGCCTGCTCCGCAAGCGTTCTTCTCACCATAAAAAAGTGGCAGATATAATTATTAGAGCGCAAAAGGTCGAGGTTGAAATCCGGCTTCAGGTTCGGCTTAAAATGCTTTTTCCCGTCAGTGTCCACCTTGTCCTCATCCGTGTAGAGCACGTCGATCGACGGCTCCTGCTCCAGCGCCTTCGCCGCCTCAAAGAGTGCGTTCGGCGCCAGCAGATCGTCATGATCCAGCAGGCCCACAAAATCGCCGGACGCCATAGCGAGCGCCTCGTTTGTATTTCCGGCGATGCCCTTATTTTCCGCAAGCTCCTTCACACGGATGCGGGCGTCTTTTTGAGAATACTCCGCAAGCACGCGCCGCATCACGTCATTTTCCGGGCTGGCATTCACAATGCAAAGCTCCCAGTTATCGTAGGTCTGGCCCTGCACAGATTTTATCATCTCCCGCAAAAACGTCTCCGGCGTCTCATATGCCGGAACCGCAATGCTGAATTTCCACGAATTTTTAAATTTTTTTCTGCGCTGCGCCGCCAGAGCGCTCTCCGTCGGGCGATACGCCTCATACCAGGGACCGTAGGGAACCTCCTCCGGCTCCATGCGCTCCTGCAGACGGATCAGAAATTCCTTTACGCCGAAGTGCTTCAGATAGCGCAGTCCTTTTTTGACATTATACCATTTCAGCTTTTTGAGTGCTTCCATCTTTCCCTGCTTTCCTTTTCGCGTATAAACCAAGACCCATCCAGATTGCCGCCGTCAGCGCCAGGAAGAAAAGGCTTCCCGCCGCGCCCGCAGCAAATCCCGGGCAGTGATAGGTCATTGTGATCTCATGCTCTCCCGGCTCCAGCACAACGCCGCAGAAGCCATAATCCACCCGCTGTATTTCCGTTTCCTCGCCGTCCACCAGAGCAGTCCAGCCGTCCTCATAGGGAATCGGCAAAAGCAGGATGCCTTTTTCCGTCACGTTCGCCGTGCCGTTCACCACGCTGTCCTTCCCTGGCGCCGAAAAGGAAATGCCCTCGCTGAGTGCGGAAAAATCATAGTTTTCCGTCTCATATACTGCCAGATTTTCCAGCGTGACAAATTCGTCAAACGGCAGCGGATAGGTGATCTCCACTGTATCGACGCTCTCCGGGATATTCAGCTCTACATGCATCGTTTTGTTTTCCGCCCGCACCATGGTATCGTACGCGCCGTACTGAATGTACACGTAGGAAATCCCGTTCGTAAATTGAATGTCGAGCTCCAGCCGGACGGTATCCCCGTGCGCCGGAAGCGTTACCTTTACGCCCTGCTCCGTCTTTTCCGCTGTAACCTCCAGCGGCAGCTCCCGCTGTGCGCACTTTGCAAGCAGAGCGCCGTCCGTCTCCGTCAGATCATCTGCCGTGTCACAGATGACCGCCTGCGTCAGCAGCTTTTCGCGATCAAGGCTGTCGGCGCATTCCTCAAAATCAGCGCTGCTCACCGCTTTCGTATAAAATTTTCCAAGCTCCTCCGTGCCGGAATTGCGGTAAACGTAAATATCGCCAAACTGCCGCAGCAACTCATAGCCGTCCACGTCCAGCGCGTCGTTCTTCGACAAAATATATTTTACATGACTAAGCGATGCCTGTGCGCCGTCGTACACCGCATTCGCGTAGTTAAAATGGGCGTTATCGGTGATGTTCAGGTTCGGCCACAGCTTCTCCACAAATTCCCGCAGATTGACATTCAGCGAGGAATTGTAGGTGCTGACCGGCATATAATTCTGCGCCAGCGCATTCAGGCTGGAAATGCGGCTGCCGATCGTGTAATCCTTCTCCACACGGTAGAAGGAGTCGTCCGTCTCCGCCAGCCAGGTGAGCGCATCAGAGATATCCTCAGCGTACATCTCATCAAAATATTCGCTTGGCGCTTTCTCCACGATCGCCCGCTCATTGTAAGAATACCAGGCATCCGTGCACATCGTTGCGGCAACACAGAGGAAGAGACCTCCCACCGCCGCCTGCTGCACGCTTTCTTTTTTCACACGCGCTGCCAGAAACAGGCAGAGCACAATCCCGGCTGCCGCGATGGTCAATACCCTCGGCAGGTACTCTCCGCCCGGCACGTGTACGCGCAGATACTGGATGAGCACCGCCGCTGACGTCAGCGCAAACAGCGGCACGCAGAGCCTTCTTTTTTCCAGAACCTCTTCAAGGAACGCCGCTGTCAGCAAAGCGAAAAACGGCATACATACAAAGGTGTGCCGCGAAAACGGGTAGGCAAAGCCGTTAAAGATCAGCCCGCCCATCGGCAGGGCGATGGTGAAACCACAGGCGAGCATCGCCAGTAAAATCAGCACCCTCTGCTTTTTGCTGTAAAGAAGCCCGCGCAGGATCATCCAGGCAAAGCAGACCGCCGCGATGATAAACAGCGCCGAGAAAAAGACGTTTGGAGCCTCATAATAATTTGCGTAGCCGCTGTAGTCTGTGATCCCCTCCAGATTGCCCGAGAAGAATTTTTTGAACAGCGTCTTATAAAAATTCAGCCCATAAAAGCCGACGGCGTCCAGAAGCTTTTCCGTCAGAGGCTTTGCCGTCACGCGGCCGGAAACGTTCACGATCGCGCTGCCGCTCGGAAGCAGGTTCACAAGCCCGATACCGATTCCAAGAAGCATGGAGCCGTAACCCTTCGCAAGCTTTAAAAATCCCTGTTTGCAAAAAAGCCTTCCGTTCCAGGAGATCCGGAACAAAAAATAAACGCCCAGCACAATAAACTGCATATAGCTGAAATACAGCGCATTGATCGCGCACACGCCGCACAAAAGTGTAACCCCAAAATACCAGCGCGGCTTTGCAAGCGCCTTCTCCGCCGCCAGCAGGAGCAGCGGCAGCAGCACCATGAGCGTCCCGAACTGGTAATGCTGCCCCCAGACGACCATGTAACCGCAGAGGGCATATATATAAGAAGCAATCAGTTTGCTGCGCTCTGACAGCGCAAAGCAGGACAGAAATCCGTAAACCGCCAGCCCGGCAAGCACGATGCGCAGAATCTGCACGTAGACCAGAAGCTGATAGATCATCTCCGGTCCGAATATCACTCCGCAGGCGTAGAGCAGCATCAGAAACGGATCAAACATATTTAAAGAAAACATATTGATCCCGTAGCCGTTGTTGAAATCCCAGAGGGAAAAGCTGCCCTCGCGCAGATGATTGATGATGGTCTGGTAATGCATCAGATACTGGTCGTACGTGTCCACGCCCACATCCGTATAGGCGAGCACATAATCCCCGAATATAAACCGCCAGAAAATAAACACGCAGGATATCAGCAGCGCCGCCGCCAGCAGCGCGATCGTCTTTTTGCTTGCTCCCGTCTCCGTCATAAATTACTCCTAACTATTTCGTACCTTCATGATCAGTCGTTCTTCTCAGATCTGTCCATATGCTGCTGATACCCCAGCACCAGCTTTATCGCCGCCCTGCCGGTGCCGTCCGTCGTGTAGCGCTCCAGCACCGTGCGGTGCGCGTTTTCCGCGATGGTTCTGCGAAGCTCCCCATCCTCGATCAGGCGGGTAAGCCCCTCGCGCCACTGCTGCTCATCCGCACAGAGAATGCCGTCCTCGCCGTCTTTGATGACGCGGCGCATTTCCTCATTTGCGCTCAGGATGCTCGGCACATGCACCAGCGCCGCCTCCATCCATTTATTTTCCGACTTGCACGCATGGAAGCGCGTATCCTCCAGCGGCATCAGATTGATGTCAGTGTTCGCGATCGCTTCCGGCAGTTTCTGCCAGTCCATAAACGGCAGCTTTGTGATGCGCTCCTGGTAGCTGTCAAAGCGCACCGTGTCGAACACACCGCCCATCACCAGATGCACGTTCGGATATTTCTGCATAATTTCCACCAGCAGCTCCTCCACCACGGCAAAATCCCTGTCATGCGTGTGCGAGCCGCTGAAATAACCGATGCGGACGATTTCTCCCTCTTCCGTGCGGTTCTCGTAAGCCTCCGCGGATAAGATCTGCATCTCCATGCTGCACACATTCCTCCGCACCGTGACCGGCTTTTCCGGGAATTCCGCACGCAATTCCTCCGCCAGCGTCTCCGTGGAGGTGATAAAGCCGTCGCTCAGCTCCATGCAGCGGTGAACCTGCTGCGTCATCTGGCGGAAATTCTGATAATCTCTTCCCTTTAAAAATTCCAGATAAGAAATTTTATCATAATCAAACACCAGATCGTCGATATCGTAATACACCGGCACCGAAAGCGCTCTCGCCTGCGCTGCCAGCTTTTCCGTAAACGCTATATCCGTCAGACGGTACAGCACCACGCTGGAATAGCCCTTCAGGTCGACCTTCAGATCCTTCTCAAGCTCCAGGCAGTCGGACGCATACCCGGCGACGGCAAGCTGCTCGCGGAAATGCTCGATCCGGTAACGCGTCGCATAGGACTCCAGCTCCATCAGGAACAGTACCTTTCTGCGCTTCACCGGCTGCTCAAAAATGCCGCACCGCTTTGCAAGCGCCTTTAAGCTCTCCAGGATTTCCGCCGGAGACGCACCAAGCGGAAGCACCGCCCCGCGCGCATAGTCCTTCACGCGCTCCGCCGGCGCGCCGATATCGAATACTGCCAGCGGCATGTTCATCGCCATGATCTCCGACGTCGTGTAGGAAAAGGTCTCCGGCCACACGGCCGGAATGAAGAACAGGTCGATATCATTCTCCAGCACCAGACGCGGAAGCTGCTCGCGCCGGTATTTTCCGGTTTCTTTAAAAATCTTATTTTCACCCTCATCGCCGGTGTAGCCGATCAGACAGAGGCGGATATCGCATTTCTGCTTTTTGATCTCCGCAGCCAGGCGCTGCACCACCTGCAGCCCCTTCTTGTAGTCCATCGCGCCAACAAAACCGATATTTAAGGTTTTCCCGGTCTTTCCCGTCTTATGAAGCGGCAGCATAACGTGCGGCTTGTGCGGAACCAGCCGGATGTTGTCGAGCGTCGGATATACCTTCTCTAAAAGCTTTTGGGAAGCGCCGGAAAATACCCGCACCTCCTCGCAGCCTTTCAGAAACCGCTCCCAGTTTGCGCGCCATTTTTCCGCGCTTTCGTATTCCAGATAAGCGTTCTGCTCATGCCGGGCAAGGCACTCGTTGCAGCGCCCCGCACCGGCAGCTCCGCAGTACGCTCCGTTTTCATCCACCAGGTTAATTGCCGGGCAGATCGCATAATAATCGTGGAACAGCATCCGCATTTTGGCGCCGTTCATCTCCTTCCGGCGCAGCAGCTCCTCCATCAGATCGTAGAGCTTCGGCACCGTCACCAGCTCGTTGATCCAGATTTCGTCCACTCTGCCGATCACCGCCCAGACATCCTTCAGATTCTCCGAGACAAACTGGATCTGATACTGCTTATAGCTGTACTCCACCAGGTACATACCGGTAAAGCGCACGATGATAAAGCGGCAGCCGCTCTGCAGCGCCTCCTTGCGCTTCGTCTCCAGATACGCGGTCGCCCCGCCGCCGAGATTATGGTCGAAGGCGACGATCGCCTTTGCGTCGATATTTAAATTCAAAAGCTTCAGCATCGCAAGACGGCGCGTTTTCGACATCGGATCCTTACAGCAGTAGGAGGACACCACCTGGTTGTAATCCGGGTGCTTTGCGAGCAGCGCCTGTGAGTTTTTCTCAAGCAGCGCTTTCTTTTCCTCCGAGAGGAAGCTTCCGCCGTGTTTGTGGTACACAAACAGATTATCCGCCTGCACATTGTGATAACCGGCGTCCGCCGCCCGGCGGCACCAGTCGTTTTCCTCACCATAGCCCTTGCCGAAGGTCTTTGCGTCGAGGAACCCGATCTTCTTAATAACATTTAAATTCATGCCCATGCAGAAGCCAACGCCCGTCGGCATCACCGGATAGGACGGGACGATCTGCGCAAACGCCTGGTCGATCATCCAGAGCGGCATGTTTTCAAACAGGTCATTGTTCTCACAGAACTTCGGGAAGCTGCAGATGGTTCCGCTGTTGGTGAACGGCGTCGTCGTCGCCACCTTTTTGTCGCAGATGATCGGCAGCATCAGACGCTCCAGCCAGTACGCCGGTACCTCCACGTCCGTGTTCAGCAGCACCACATGATGCTCCGCGCGCTTTAACGCGCGGTTTACGGAACGGACAAATCCAACATTTTTTTCATTATTGAGCAGCACCGCCTCCGGGTGCCCGTTTACGTAATCCTTCAGATACGGCAGCACGCGCTCATCCGGGCTGCAGTCGTTCACGATCAGCAGACGGTAGGGCATTTCTGTACGCCGCAGGCTCGCAAACAGCGTGTCCAGATAATCATAGCCGTTGTAGACCGGAATGATGATGTCCACCGTCGTCTCTTTTACCTTTCGCGGGATCTCAAAGGTATCCGTCAGCTTTTTCTCTTTCAGGAACTGCAGATCACCGAGCTGCTCCGCCTCCACGATCTCCGAGATCTCCACCTCGCTGTCAGCAGGCAGCGACTTGCTTCCCTTCACGACGCCGATCGGATAGCGCTTGGTGCCGTCCGGCGTGTCGTACTCCATAAACACGCGGATGTCGCGCGGTGAAAAGATGCGGATCTTCGCCTCAAAGCCGCTCATGGACGCGTCGGGATTCTGCAGGGCAGCGGCAACATCGTAGCGGTATACCATATGGAAAGAGCGCTCCGCAGCCTTTTTGTGCTGATCGTAATACACGATCCGCGGGTTGCGCATCTTGTAGCGGTGGTCGAACACCCAGCCGCCCATGCAAAGCACATGCTTCTCAAACGAAAACATGTCCACATGACCGGACACCTTGCACAGTCCCGGAATCTTATAGGCTGCCCGTTTCACCTTCTTCAGCTGATTTCTGATGCCGTCCGGCTGGATTTTGGGCATACGCAGCGCAGGCGCCTTCTGCCCTGCCGGTCTGCGCTTTGCAGACAGCTTCTTTGCCAGACGCGCGGGCGCCTTTTCCGGAACGGCACGCACCTGCTCCGGCATCTCTGCTCCCGTCAGACGGGCGCATCTTCCCTCGATGATCAGCGTCTCCACCTCGCCGGCGTCAAAGACCTCCACCGCAAAGTTGGGATCGTCCTGCGGGAAGATCACGCAGTTATCCTCCTGCCTGAAATTGCCAAGCGGTACAAGGCGCACCGCGCAATTGCTCTGCACGCGGTCGATGATGCACCAGCAGCGTTCTTCCATCGGATCCCACCGCAATTTTTTGATGTTCTTAATCTGCTTTAAATCAAAGGCAATGCGGAAACGATTGTTTTTTAAGGTCAGCGTCTGCGGCAGGATTTCCTCCTCATTGAAACCCTTTCCGGTATCATAGTAAAGCTTACACTCCACCGGGCTTTCCTTATGGTAATACTGGTAGACCCTCTCCAGCGAAAAATCGATCTCCGGCTTCGCATATTTATCAAGCGGGTCTGCACCAACATAGCGGTACACAAAATAAAGTGACCATTTCCGGTAGATATCCTCATCCTCCCGGCTGATGCCGAAAATATCCATCAGCGTCTTTTTTGCAAAAAGCTTATGAAGCTGCGGGAGCTTCGTGTACAGATCATTCAGCAGACGCCACATAATAAAGTCCGTCGGAACTGCCGTATCGAAAATCCACTCGTAGTCGATCACCAGCCTCCGGTCCTTTTCCAGATAAACATTATCACAGATAAGATCGAGGTTCGCCGGGCGCACGCAGGCGCATCTGCCCGCTTTTCCGGCGCTTCCGAACAGCTCCAAAAACTTCCCGTCCGCATATTCCTCCGTTTCAAACTGATTTGCAAAGCAGGTTTCCCGGAATTCGCGCAGAAGGCGCACAATTCCTTCCGTGTCGCCGCGGTCCGCAAGCGCCTGTATCTGGTCAAACATCGTCCGCCCCTCGACAAACGCGTACTCCAGCGCACCGTCCGCCTCCTTCGCGGGCAGATTCTCGTAGTCCGTGCCGTAACGTACCGCCCCGTTTTCGATCATCCGGCGCACATGCGGCTGCGCTTCCGCGCACAGCGGCTCCTTGCGGATTTTTCTCTCGCCGTCCCTGCGGACAATTTTCGTCAGAATCTGAAATTCCTTTCTGCGCTCGCTGCTGCTCTTCACATACAGAATTTCCTCCGCCGTCTTTTTCTCCACGCGTCCGGCTTCCACCAGAAACGAATTGGAAAAAATATCGGCAACTCCCTCCGCCGCCAGGGAATGTGCCGCTTCACTCTCGTTAAACAGCGGGATGCGCTTCCCATCGAGCGAGCGGTACGGTTTGCCAAAGCCGTTTGCCGCCAGTGTTTCATCGGTAAAAATTTCCTTTGGGAATTTATAATCCGGGTACGGATAGTAAAATTTCGTGCAGGGGAAGCCGCTTCTTTCCAGAAGCTCCTTTAATTCCTTTTTGCTGAACGTGCGCACGCTGTCCACGCCCGGATAATTCTCAAGCCCCAGGAAATAGCGGTCGGTGTGATCCTCCGGCGCGCCCGCAAAATATTTCAGTCCCAGCCGGTTTTCAATCGCGATCAGAAAACGGCCGTCCTCCTTTAAGAACCGCCCCATATTCTCCAGAAACGTCTCATACGGCGTGTCGCCCTCCGTAAAGCTCATCGCATATTCTAAAACGCCGTTCAGCACAACGTAGTCAAACTTTTCGGTAAACTCCATATCGTTTAAATTGCCCACCATGATACAGAGATTCTCATATTGTTTGTTGCGCTCATAATTAATCGATGCCCGCCGCTTCGACAGCTCGGCAACCACCACCTTTTTTGCCCGGCGGCAAAGAAGCCCGGTGATCGCGCCGCAGCCCGCCCCGATATCCAGAATGCTCGCATCCTCCTTAAACGGATACCAGTTCAGAATGTTCTCGCGCATCGCGGAAAAATGATAGATGATCGGAAAGCTGACGTCCTCCCGCGGAAGCTCCTCGTAGGAAATCCCCCGCTTTGCCATATCCAGCATGACCTCCTCAATGTTGCCGTCCGAATACCGATCCTCGTCCTTATAATATGTTAAATTAAACTCTGCCATAAAAATCCCCCGCAAATGTGTTGGTTTCGTTTTCTACTTTCCGCCCGTCACCGTAACCTCCGAAAACAGATCAAAATAGCCGACCGCCTTCTTGTCCGTGATCACCGTCAGATTACACACGTCGTATAGCCGGTGGAAAACGGTAAATTCCCCCTGGTGATATCCCGTGCATCCCAGGCACAGCATATATTCCCCCGCCTCCAGCGGCATTTTCTGCGTAAATGTGATGGTCTGCTCATCGCCGCTTTTCTGCGGCTTCACCGGTATCTTTTCATACATCGTGTTTGTGCCGGTCAGCTCAGTTCCCTTCAGATCCTTGATGGTAAACGCGTAAACCGGCTCCGAAACGTCCCCCTGGTACTGCACCTTCATCATCACCTGGAATTCCTCGCCCTTCTCGATGGTGCCGCTCGCCCTGCCCTCGTGATCGTAGATGCAGAAATCCACAATGGAGGCAATGCCGTTTCCATATTCCAGCACCTTCGGATTCAGATGCAGATATTCCTTCTGCTTTTTCCCCGGAAGCTGCTTCTCCTGCCCGGATCCGCCCTGCGCGGTATCCTCCACCTGGTTCACCAGCACACGCCGGTAGAGATTCACCATCTCCTTGGCGCCGCCCTCGGCAAGCTTTGTCCCTTTATTTAAAAGCACCACGCGGTCGCAATATTTCCCGATGCTGCTCAGATCGTGGCTGACAAACAAGATGGTTCGTCCCTGCTCCTTAAATTCCTCGAATTTCCGGTAACACTTCGCCTGAAAAAACACATCGCCCACGGAAAGCGCCTCATCCACGATCAGGATTTCCGGGTCGATATTGATCGCAACGGCAAACGCCAGCCGTACAAACATACCGCTGGAATATGATTTCACCGGCTGATGGACAAAGTCGCCGATATCCGCAAATTCCAGAATATCCGAAAGCTTCGCGTCTATCTCTTCCTTTGAAAAGCCCATCATGGTGCCGTTCAGATAAATGTTTTCAATACCGGAATACTCCATATTGAACCCCGCTCCAAGCTCCAGAAGCGCGGAAATCCTGCCGTCCACCGCCACCTCACCCTGCGTGGAATTCAGCACGCCGGTAATAATTTTCAGTATCGTCGATTTCCCGGAACCGTTCGTCCCGATAATGCCCACAGTCTCGCCACGCTTCACATCAAAGGAGACGTCCCGCAGCGCATAGTGATCCTGTGCGTCAACCTTAAAGCCAAGCACTTCCTTCAGACGGTCGGAGGGCTTATTGTATAGTTTGTAAATCTTCGTCAGATTTTTCACCTGAATCGCAAATTCGCTCATTCGCCTTTCCCTTTCCGCGTTCTTCGCATCGCCGCAGAATTCATTTTCCTCACAGTCACGCTTCCCTGACATACTGCGCCTTTCCCGGTATCCGCCGTCTTTTTCCGGTGAAACGGGAGCTTTCTTTTTCCTGCATTTACAGCACATCTGCGAAATGCACCTGAAGTTTCCTGAACAGCTTTAACCCGAAATAAAATACCGCCAGCGTAAACAGCCAGAAATAAACCGTCAGCAGCGGATGCTGCCAGAAGCCGACATGATCGATCAGAGAATCCCGGAAGCCCTGTACGATATAGAAAAGCGGATTCAGCTTAAACAGCTTCACAATAATTCCGTCAAGCCCAAGGTCCTCAAACGCCCACATGATCGGCGTTGCCCAGATTCCGACCTGCAGCGCGATGTTGATGATCTGACCGAGGTCACGGAAAAACACCACCACCGAACTGGTAAAATAAGTGAGTCCGAGCACCAGCATAAACAGGCTGAAGCTGTAATATGCGATCTGCAAAGTGTACCATGTCGGCGGATAACCCATAAGGAGGTAAATGACAATTACCACCAGTATAAAAAATACATGCACAAACACTGCCGACAGCACCTTCACCAACGGCAGTATCCGAATGTTAAACACTACTTTTTTCACCAGATAATTATATTCCAGCAGTGCGTTCGTGCCGCCCATCAGCCCTTCCTGGAAAAAGAACCACGGCACCAGCCCCGCCATCAGCCAGAGTACAAACGGCACGCTGCGTTCCGCTCCGTTGCGAAGCGCCAGCCCAAACACAAACCAGTAGACGCAGACCGTGACAAGCGGCTGGATAAACGCCCAGATCGTGCCAAGATAGGAGCCTGCATACCGTTTCTTAAAGTCATTCTTCGCAAGAGAAGCAATCAGCCTGCGGCTCTGATAGATTTCCTTTATCAGCAATTCCTGTTTCTTCAATATATCACTCCCGTGCTTTGGTGTATTCCCGGATGCCGCCCCACTTCCAGTCTTTTTCCGAAATCGTCAGCTCCATCCCCTCCGGTATCGGCCAGGCAACGCCGATGTCGGGATCGTTCCACATAAGACCGCCCTCGTCGTTCGGGTGGTAAAAGTCTGTACATTTATAAGCAAACTCCGCATAATCCGAAAGCACCAGAAAGCCGTGCGCAAAATTTTTCGGTATGAAAAATTGCTTTTTATTTTCGGCGGAAAGAAGCTCGCCGTGCCATTTTCCATAGGTTGCAGACCCCGGACGCAGATCGACCGCCACGTCAAACACCTCGCCGGAAACCACCCGCACCAGCTTGTCCTGCGGAAAATTGATCTGAAAATGCAGTCCGCGCAGAACGCCCTTCTTCGAGGCGGACTGATTATCCTGCACAAATTCCATATCAATGCCGGCTGCCTTATAGTCGTTGTAATTATAGGTTTCCATAAAATAGCCGCGCTCATCCCCGAAAACCGTCGGTGTGATGACCTTTAAGCCTTCTATCTCACATGTTTCTACTGTTATCTTGCCCATTGTCCTATTCCTTAATCCTGTGTTTCTGCATATACATTCATACCGCCAGGCTTTCTGATTCCCAAAGCCCATCTCTTTCATCCCCAAAGGTGACATTCCGGCTACAGGCCCTGCGCCACTTCCATCAGATACTGTCCGTAAGGTGTTTTCAAAAGCGGCTCCGCCAGCTTTAAAAGCTGCTCTTTTGAGATAAAGCCCCTCTTGAAAGCAATCTCCTCAATGCAGGAAATGTATAACCCCTGCCGCTTCTGAAACGCCGCCACAAAATCCGCGGCATCAAGCAGAGAATCGTGGTTTCCGGTATCCAGCCACGCGAACCCCCGTCCGAGCGTCTCCACCTGCAAAGTACCGCGGCGAAGATATTCGTTGTTCACGCTGGTGATCTCGAGCTCTCCGCGCGCGCTCGGTTTTACATTCTTCGCGATCTCCACCACGTCATTATCATAGAAATAAAGCCCCGGAACCGCATAATTGCTCTTCGGATGCTCCGGCTTTTCCTCGATAGAAAGTGCTTTTCCGCTTTCATCAAACTCTACCACACCGTACGCCCGCGGATCGCGCACATAATAGCCGAAAATGGTCGCTCCCGTCTCGCGCGCCGCTACCGTCTGCAGCACACGCGAAAAGCTCTGACCATAGAAAATGTTATCGCCAAGAACGAGCGCCACCCGGTCATTTCCGATGAACTCTCTTCCTATTATAAAGGCGTCCGCCAGCCCGCGCGGCTCCTCCTGGATGGCGTAGCTGAACGAAAGTCCCAGCTGCTCGCCTGTCCCGAACAGCTCTTCAAACACTTTGATATCCCGCGGTGTGGAGATGATCAGAATCTCCCGGATGCCCGCAAGCATCAGCGTGGACAGCGGATAGTAAATCATCGGCTTATCGTAAACCGGCATGATCTGTTTTGAAATTGCTTTTGTGAGCGGATAAAGGCGCGTGCCGCTGCCGCCCGCAAGAATAATTCCCTTCATATTTTACTCCCTCCCGGTACTCCCCGAACGCCCTCTCACTTACGGATTTGCGTTCGAGTACATCTCGTCATAATATTTCTGGTAGTCTCCGCTGGTAACATTCTTCATCCACTCTTCGTTTTCAAAGAACCACTGGATCGTCCGGCGAATGCCATCCTCAAACATCGTCTCCGGTTCCCAGCCAAGCTCGCTGCGGATCTTGTCCGGCGCGATCGCATAGCGGCGGTCATGCCCCTTGCGGTCGGTGACATAAGTGATCAGATCCTCGCTCACAAGCGCTTTGCGCGGATCGCCCTCCGGCAGCATCTCCTGCAATGTATCCAAAATAATATGGATGATCTCGATATTCTGTTTTTCATTGTGACCGCCGATATTGTACGTCTCAAAAAGGCGCCCCTTCTCCTGCACCATGTCGATCCCCTTTGCGTGATCCTCCACGTACAGCCAGTCGCGCACATTTTTGCCGTCTCCATAAACAGGAAGCTTCTTTCCCTGCAGCGCATTGTTGATGATCAGCGGGATCAGCTTCTCCGGAAACTGATACGGTCCATAATTGTTGCTGCAATTTGTGATGTTTGCCGGGAATTTGTACGTATCCATGTAGGATTTCACCAGCATATCTGAAGATGCCTTGCTCGCAGAGTAGGGGCTGTGCGGATCGTAGGGCGTTGTCTCATAGAAATATTCCCCTTCGTTCTCCAGAGAACCGTACACCTCATCCGTGGAAACATGCAGGAACTTCTTGTCTGGCCTGAAGCTTCCGTCCGGCAGCTCCCATGCCGCCTTCGCCGCGTTCAGCATCACCAGCGTGCCGAGCACATTTGTGCGCACAAACACCTCCGGATTTTTAATGCTGCGGTCGACATGGCTCTCCGCCGCAAAATGTACCACGCGGTCGATATCATTTTCCTCGAAAATCTTTGTGATCGCCGCGCTGTCCGTGATATCCGCCTTTACAAACGTATAATTTTCACGCTTCTCCACATCACGCAGATTCTCCAGATTGCCCGCGTATGTCAGGCAGTCTACGTTGATAATGCGGATTTCGTTGTCATATTTCTTAAACATATAATGAATATAATTGGAACCGATAAAGCCTGCGCCCCCGGTAACAAGATACGTTCTCATGATTTTCCTCCGTTTTTAATGCTTCCTGTTCTTCTCTGCGTCCCCTGCGCCTTTTTCGTACTAACGCATTTCTCCCCGACTCATCATATCTCGATTGCCTGCAGATAGCGCTGCAGGGCGTCCTGCCAGGAAGGAAGCGGCGTAAAGCCATTTTCTTTTAGCTTGCTCTTATCCAGCCGGGAATTGAACGGGCGCTTCGCCTTTGACACGCCGTATTCCTCTGTCGTCACCGGGCACACCTTCACTCGCTCCTCGCTGTACTCATCGTGTCCCATCGCCTCCGCCTGGCGGAAAATTTCCTTCGTAAAATCATACCAGCTGATATAACCGCCCTCATTTGTCGCATGATAATAGCCGTATTTCTCCGTCTCGATCATATCCACCAGCAGCCTTGCAAGATCAAAGGTATAGGTCGGCGTGCCGATCTGGTCGTTCACCACACGGATCGTATCGCATTTTTTGCCGAGATTCAGCATCGTGCGGATAAAATTCTTTCCATTCACTCCAAATACCCAGGCGATGCGGACAATAAAATACTTCTGTAGCTGCTCCGCCACAGCAAGCTCGCCTTCAAGCTTCGTCTGCCCGTAAACATTCAGCGGCCTGTAATCCCTGCAGTCCGGCTCCCAGGGCTTTGTCCCCTGTCCGTCGAACACATAATCCGTGGAAAGATACAGCATTTTGCAGTCCAGCTTCCTGCACACGCGGGCAATATTTGCCGTCCCCACCGCATTTACCAGCCGCACC